>Ga0078894_10000075_pt1 | contig 56985 bp, 45 predicted proteins | sample LauGreSu1BDMLBSD_2_FD_67506 | JGI IMG/M metagenome (GOLD analysis project Ga0078894, IMG submission 67506) | Freshwater lake microbial communities from Lake Michigan, USA - Su13.BD.MLB.SD (version 4) (version 4) | ecosystem: Environmental > Aquatic > Freshwater > Lake | place: Lake Michigan...
CCGTGGTCACCACCGTGTTCTTCTTTCTTCTCGCCGCCCTCTTCGCCTTCGCCATGTTCGTCAGATTTTTCGGACTTAGCCTTGGCGGAGCTGCCGCTAGCAAGGAAGAACCCGACGCCACCACCGATGCCAAATAGGGCGAGCACACCGCCGATGATCATGATCAGCAGTTTCTTCTTTTTGCTCTTGGCGGCCTCCTCTTCTGGGGAGAGCTCTGCATTGTCCGCCTTGGCTTCTTCTTTTTTTTCTGCTTTAGACATAAGACCTCTTGGGAGCATCAATTCAAGAGCCGTGCCAGTTTTTGCCGGCTACTAGGCGTAAGCTGCCTATTCTCTTCGGAAGGTTGTGGCTCAAGGGTTAGGTGAGAGGGTATATGCAATAACAGTGTCAAAAGGCTGCCTTTTGGGCATTATTGAAAATTGCTCGACTAATTTGCGTCATTTGTTTTTTTCTCAAATTTTGCGTCACAATTTTGACGCTGTGCTTGCGTCAAAATTCTGGCGGAGCTGCCAAATTACCGACGCTTTTCGACTTGGTGAGGGGGGGTGTATGCGGCCGCAGGTAAAAATAGTGTTAGCAGGGAAGTTAACCAAGCTCCTTATACTCGGACTGTCGCTCTACTCACGCGTTGGCAGTGCAGCTCAGGTTGACGGTGCCGATCATGGATCGAAGATTGCTACCTTGAGTTACGGCCTAGACTCAGCGCTCACCTATGTAGATGCATTGCAGGGGGTGAAGTTCACTGGAGCCGCAAGCGACTCCAAGCTACTCGATGCGAACGTGGGTTCTTACCCACGAACCCTCGGCCTCAGTCGTTTACGAGCCATTCTAGATTGGCAAACTCCGCATGGTGCCAGCTTTAGGCTAGCATTACGACCGGATGCGTTGACCCGACGGGACGAGTCTGGCGCTGATTTCGTTCCTCGTGAGTTCGATGCTCGAAGCGGCGACGGGGGTATGAAACCATTACCGACGATCAGGTTTCTTGATGCCTATCAGATGAACCTGCCTATCGCCACCAACCTGGTCTCAAGTGTTGGGGTGTTTGAGAACTTTCGCTCCTCTAAATTGGCCTATCGAGAGGTGTTGGGATTTGGTCTCGACGTAATCTTGCCGGCTAAGTTTTCTGGTCTAGTGTTGGATTGGCAGTCTGCCTCTACGGGAATGGCTACAGCGGCCGAACCGAATCCTAGGGTATTACCCTCAGAATTTACGGCTCAGCTTTACTACCTACTAGGTGACCAGGATCGTGGTGAGCTCATCAGTGGTCACGGTGGTTCCTACGATCTAGGACCAAGTGCCAAAGACCCTTATCAGGGAGGAGCTCTTTCTGTGGCGTGGCGTCCGGGAACCAAGTTTGAAATGAGTGGCCTAGGTGGCTACCTTCGAACTTCTGAACTAGGGGGCGCCTACGACAGTGTTTTTGCCCAATTGGTAATGCTCGGGTCTTTTGATGCGTGGAATCAGCGGCATCGACTGAGTTTTGATGGGCGATTTGAAAAGGACCATGGGCGCGACGGCGTGGCACCTCAGAACTTGCTCAGCGGAGCTTTAAGCCTAGCCTGGGGAGTGGCTCCTGATGCAGCCGTACTTCTTGGGGTTCGCGCCGGACGTTCATCCCGGTGGACAGCATTTAGCAATCAGCGATCAAAAACGGTGAGTCTTCGCGGCTATCAACTCGAGTCTGGCTATAAAGCAGTAGTGGATGGCAGCCTGTCACTTGCTGTGCTGGCATCGAGAGAATTCCGTGTGATGAACGCTGACGGACAGGCATTGGGCGGATTTCAGGATACCGACGGGTCGAAGAGCTTGATCCATCGCGTGGGGCTCGAGGTTTCGTATCAACTGAACTCAAATGGATGAGGAATGTCGATGATTTCAATTAAAGACGTCCAGAGCGCTCGAGCATTTTTTTATACGATCATGATAATTGTCGGCCAGGTTTCAGGCGTCTTTGCTACTGGCGCTCTTAGTCAAACGGCAGCACCCCATGCGGCGCCAACGCTTGGACTTCGCGTGGATTGCATGCATGACTTCAACGCCACGAATGGATCCGCACAACAATGCTTGAGCCTCTCTGGCTTAAGGATGGAATTCACTCAGGACACTAGCCCCACAGTGAGTGCCTCCATTAGACTAGATCCTTTTGCCACTCCGCGCCCATCTAGAGCTGAGTCGCCGCTTCGAGCCTCGCTGCCAGTCGCTAGTGATTCCGCCATGGGCATCGTTGATCAAGCGCGCCTTTCTTGGATGGCCCGCCCAAGTTTGGAACTGTCACTTCGGTCCTACGATGGGGCTACCCTGATACCGTCTCTAAGTGGATTGGCGATGGCGAATCAACTGATGGATGCCGGGTGGAAGCAACTCGCATTGACTATGGATTATACACTTAATGCTGTGATTCCGACTCGCGTCACATTGGTGGCAGGCAACGGTGAAGGACAAACTGTAAGGCCGGTGACACCGCAGCAATACTTTGGTGTCCGGGCAGAAGTCACCATATTTGACCATGTTCAGTTAATTCTTGCCGGTGCTGCTAACGGCAATGATTTAGGTTCCGAAGAATATGTTTACGTCAGTCGCATCTTGAAGGACCGTTGTTCTATCGATGTGGGCGAGGGAGCCAATGGTGGTGGCCATAGTACCCGCCGGTCGGCAGTCGGTTTAAAGCTCAGTGGAGCACTAGTGGGACTCGATGGCCTAACTGTCGGAGCGGGATGGCAGTCCAATCTCACAAAGGATTTGATCGCCGACAGCGGGGGATTCCCCTCATCGGCCCAAGTGTCGCAAGGCCGCTGCAAGTTAGACCCCGACCTATTCTTTATCGAGCAAGAGGGTGTTCAAGGAAGCGTCCAGAGGACTACGTTCAATCTCGGTTTTCGTCACAATTTTTCCTCGGGGATCTACCTTGGGGGCGACTACTCCACGAGGCGGATCACAAGTCAGGGTGGCGGAGTGATTCGGGTTTGTGAAATTGGCGCTGACGGAGGGTGCGCTGGCGGTAATCAGGACAATTCCACCTTGGATCAGACTGCGTGGACGGTCGGTCTTGGCACCGCGTTGGCGCCGAACCTTGAACTCTCGCTCGAATACTTCAGCGCTAGTTACGACCGCCATTACGTAAACTTTTACTATCCGGGAGCCGATGGCCTGGCTGACCGTGACTTCACCTTGTTCAATGCTAGGTTGGCTTATCGTTGGCAGTCATAAGAGTCTCTGCTAACATGTCGGGGCGAGTAGTCGCTTTTTGGATTGGAGTTGCGATGCGTTTGAACCGCTCAATTGGATGGTTGGTGACAGCGAGCTTGGCAGTACTTCTAGCCTCATGCTTGGAGCAGTACGACCCCAGTCGGTATACAGCAAAGTCTGCCGCCGAGTGGAAACAGTCAGTCAAACCAGAGCAGAAGCTCACGGAAACAGGCGAAGTACCGGTCACTGGCGGCGCTAAGGTGGTAAATGCCGAGGAGCGCTATACGACCATTTGTGCGAACTGCCACGGCGCTAAAGGCTACGGTGATGGCGCCGGTGGCTTGGCTCTTAATCCTAAGCCACGGAATTTACATGACAAAGAGTGGCAGGCGAAGGTTGATGACGCTCACATAGTCAAGGTCATCACCTACGGTGGCCAGTCCGTAGGCCTTAGCGGCAGCATGGCTGCATGGGGTTCAATCCTCAGCCAGGAAGAAGTTCTGGCTCTTGTTAAGCTCATTCGTAAGTGGGGACAGGAGTAACGACTTTTTGTTGCCGTTATTCGCCCGCGTTCTTATCCATATTGAGGACATTTCATGACTTTTAAACTACCTGAACTACCTTATGCTCTAGATGCCTTAGCTCCAGTGATGTCCCGTGAGACCCTTGAGTTCCACTACGGTAAGCATCATCAGCGCTACGTCGACAACCTCAACAAACTTGTTGCAGGGTCTGACCTTGAGAAGAAATCGCTCGAGGAGATCGTTAAGACCAGTAAGCCAGGTGGCGTATTCAATAACGCTGCGCAAATTTGGAACCATACCTTCTTCTTCTTGAGCTTAGCTCCACATGGCGTGAAGATCAGTGGCAAGGTCAAGGATGCCATCGACAAGCAATGGGGCAGCTTTGATAAGTTCAAGGCAGAGTTCTCAGACGCTGCAGTCGGGCTTTTTGGTTCCGGATGGGTGTGGTTGAGTCAGCTGCCAAATGGGACTTTGGCGATCGAGAAGACCAAGGATGCTGAAACTCCGCTAACCAGCGGGCACAAGCCTCTTCTGACGCTAGATGTTTGGGAGCACGCTTACTACATTGATTACCGTAACGACCGAGCTCGTTTCATCAATGGCTGGTGGGACATTGTGAACTGGGACTTCGTCAATAAGCAGTTCCAGGCTTCCGTCTAAAATTAGAGTCAAGTTTGCATGTTATAGGTTACCACCGCGCAGTTCTCCGGGGCGGTGGATAACCTGTGGATAAGTGCGTCTTGGATGGGGGTTATCCCAGATTCCCGAGCTCATCAGCCCAGAGGGACGCGACCGTTTCCCGTTTACGTGCGATTTGGTAGCCGTGCCCGCTGACCAGCAGTTCAGGCGCTCGTGGTCGGCTATTATACTGCGACGCCATCGATGCCGCGTAAGCCCCGCATCCGCGGACCATTAGTAAATCGCCGGGACCAGGTAGTGTCATCATCCGGTCCTTACCCAAGTAGTCACCGGATTCGCATATGGGACCAACGATGTCACAAAGGCTGGGCGCCGATGCCGGAGACTTAGGCACCACGCTTTCAATCGAGTGATAGGACTCGTAAAGTGTAGGGCGCACGAGATCGTTCATGGCAGCATCAACTACGACAAAGTGACGATCTGGCGTTTTCTTGACGTTGATAACACGAGTCAATAGGACCCCGATGTTTCCGACCAAAGATCTCCCCGGCTCTATGATCAGATTCAAGCCTGTCGGCTTGACCTCGCTGATGAGCGTGGCGGCATAACTACTGACACTCGGTGGATCCTCATTACGATAGCGGATCCCAAGCCCGCCCCCCATGTTGAGGTACTTTAGATCAAACCCGAGTTTACGCACGGAGCCGCAAAGGTCAGCCATTTGTCTGGCTGCATCACGCAAGGGGTTGAGGTCGAGTATCTGACTGCCAATATGACATCCAAGTGCAATCAACTTGAGGCTAGGTCGACGGCGAATGGACTCAAGCAGCTCGGGCAGATCTCTCTCGGCAATGCCAAACTTGGTGGAGTAAAGACCGGTAGTGATCTTGGCATTGGTCTGGGCATCGATATTTGGGTTAACGCGAATGCTAATTGCCGCAACCTTGCCTGCGGCCTCGGCCAACTGAGCGATCATCTCGAGTTCAAACGGAGATTCAATATTGAACATCAAGATGTTGGCATTTAGGGCCTGCTGAATTTCATGAACCTGCTTGCCGACGCCGGAAAAAACGATCTTGTTAGCAGCTGCACCAGCTAAGAGTGCTCGCTCTAGCTCCCCGCCTGACACCAGGTCAGCGCCCAAACCACAAGCAAAGATCTCCTTCAGCACCGTCAAATTGCTAAGTGCCTTTACCGCAAAGCAGGCTTGAGTGGGATAGTCTTTGAACGCGGCAAGTAGACTCTCGCAGTGGTGTCTAAGCATGGCCTTCGAATAGACATAGGCAGGTGTGCCTTGCGCCTCTGCCAGTTCTCGCAGGTCCACTCCCTCGCAAAAGTAACGGCCATCGACAACTTGAAACTGATCTACCACTTTCAACTCTTATGCAGAGGCCCGGGGCCATTTGGGTTAAAGGTTTGAGATCCTTGAGGCTGATGCTCAGGTGTCGGGATAGCCTGTGCCTGAGGTGAGTCTTTGTCGTTCGACGTGTTGGCATCCGCAGGCGTCGTTGATGCGTGGACGGCTTGCTCCCCACCAATTGGTTCATGGTGTGAATGGCCATTGTCGGCTCCGTCTACACCGTCTACATGGCTTTGCATGAGCCCCTGAAGTTCCTGACGCACATCCTGAACTGGCTGCATCGCCTTACGGATGGACTCTGACTCCTCCCGGCGAATTTCGTCTTCGGCTTCACGAATCACCTGCTCAAAACTAGACCTCACGTCGTTGGCTGTCCTGCGCAAATGAACGAAAAGACGACCCGCTTGTTTCATAACCTCGGGCAGCCGCTTGGGTCCAACCACGACCAAGGCCACGACGGCAATGATGATAAGCTCAAAAAACCCAATCCCAAACATGTCTCACCTTTCCTAGTCGCGTCTGAAGCAACTCCTACTCTAGTGGAATCCAGCCTCAACTTAAACTATTACTGACTGTGATATTGCTCCTTGAAGGATTCTCTCAATGCAAAAGATCATCACTTGGAACGTTAATTCGATCGGGCAACGTCTCTCTCGATTACTTGCATTACTAGAGCGGTGGGCCCCCGATGTGGTGTGCCTACAAGAGCTAAAGTGTATCGATGATAACTTCCCTTTGGCGGCTATTGAGGCGGCCGGCTACCATGCCGCCTTTCATGGCCAAAAGGCCTTTAATGGCGTCGCTCTTCTCAGTCGCGAGGCCCCGCGTGATGTGGTCAAGGGGTTTGGGGATAGTGTCGATGACCCTCAGGCAAGGTTTATCAGCGCTAGATTTGGTGACCTGACGGTGGCGTCGGTCTATGTGCCCAATGGCCAGGCCGTCGGCTCGGACAAGTACTTCTATAAGCTCAACTGGTTGGAGCGACTGCGCCTACACCTTGCCGAGCGCTGTAACCCTCAGGAGCCAGTCATTATCGCTGGAGACTTTAATATTGCCCCGGCCCCAATTGACACCCACGACCCTTTGGTTTGGGAGGGACAGATTCTCTGTTCGCAGCGGGAGCGCGCCGCCTTGGCCGCCACTTTGGACATGGGGTTTATCGACTCATATCGGGATCTTAACCCAGATAGTACGCAGTTCACCTGGTGGGACTATCGGATGCTCGGTTTTCAGAAAAATCTGGGCCTTCGCATCGACCTGCTCTTAGCTAGTATCGGTCTCAAAGCCCGGCTGCGCCGATGTTACGTCGATCGGGATGAGCGCAAAGGCGACAAGCCATCTGATCATGCGCCCGTGATTCTCGAGTTAATTTAGGGCCCTAGGGAGCATCCCCCTAAGTTGCTGAAAAGACGATCTTAACACAAAATTATCACGAATTGACCATTCCCTGTCTGGACTGTCCAGGGGTGAAAATGTTAGAACTTCATAAGGTCGTCGCACGACATCTTCACTACGACAATTCGGAGGTGATATGGATGCCCAGGTTTGGTGTTGCCTGAAGCGGGTGTGTTATAGCGTCATTTTGACTACGACCATTTCCTGTGGACAGCACAGCTCTGGAAGTTTGATCTCAAGCAAGACCTCGTCCAAATCCTCCGTTCCTCCCATTTCGACTTCAGGTATCGGCAGATTAATCGGTGACACTCCCCTAGCCCACAATCCCAACGTCACTGTTGGTGTCCCGTCGGCTGGCGAAAATCCAGAGGTCATGATTTCTCGAAAGCAGTACGTGATCTCTTGGAACCACCAATATCGCCAGGCAAACTTTGTTGCTTGGCGTTTAAGTATGGCTGACATGGGCAAGGTTCCGCGGCAGAATAATTTCGCTGTGGACCCAGAACTCCATCGCCATTTGAGTGAGCGTGGAGTTGGGCGTGCTGTGGAGCCTAATGAGTATCAAGGCAGTTGCTTCGATCGTGGACACCTGATCCCATCGGCAGATCGTACTGCTAACGTTTCCGATAACAGCCAGACCTTCCTCATGTCGAATATGATGCCGCAGACAGCCCACCTTAATCGGGTAACCTGGCAGCACCTAGAACATCATGCCCGCGAGTTAGTTCGTGGGACCAACGACACTTTATTCATCGTCGCTGGACCAGTTTTTGGCGACAGACCGAGTCATATCGGCCCCGATAATGATATCGGAGTGCCGTCGCATAATTTCAAAATCATAGTGAAAATGGACGAAGGCGGTAGACCCCAAGTCCTCACCTCAGTGCTGATGCCAAACGTTACCTCAACGGGAACTGATCCAGTGGTCGATCACGAGCAGGCTTGCGAGGATTCGCATAGCTTCCAGGACTCTAATATAGCGACCGAAAATTATGCCGACTGGGAGCAGTACAAGACCCCAGTGACAACTATCGAGCAGACCGCAGGTCTAGAGTTGTCGTTCTTGCACTGAGACTTTCTAGTGGGCGCTAAGCCAGTTAGCCCCCCAACTAATGTCCACTTTGAGCGGGACGCGCGTCTCAACGGCAGACTCCATCGCGCCCCGAATCAGTGGTACGACGTCGGGGAGCTCTGACTCTGGAGCCGAAAAGACGAGTTCGTCATGAACCTGCAGCAGCATGGTCGTCTTGAATCGCTTGGTGCGCAAAAGTGCGTGCACGTTAATCATCGCTAGCTTAATGACGTCGGCAGCACTGCCTTGAATCGGTGCGTTCACAGCGATATTTTCACCACGAGATTGCAGCGCCTGGTTAGCATCACGCAGCTCAGGGATTGGTCGTCTACGCCCCATCATGGTCAGACAGTAGCCATGTCGTTTAGCAAACTCGATCAACTCTAGGGTATAGCTTTTGATCCCAGGGTAGACTTCAAAGTACCTTTGAATAAATTCACGAGCTGCCGTCAGTGTGACGCCGGTTTGGGCAGCCAGTCTTTGTGGTCCCATACCATATATGATGCCGAAGTTGACGGCTTTTGCTTGGGACCTAAGCTGATCCGTTACTTCAGCCTCGGGGATCGAGAAGATTTTTGCCGCAGTAACCCGGTGCACATCAAGCCCTAGCTTGAAGGCATCAATAAGATCAGTGGCATTCGCAAGGTGTGCCAGAAGCCTGATTTCCACTTGAGAGTAGTCGGCCGAGATCAGAACATGGTCAGCCTCAGCGGGCTTGAAAGCCTCGCGGATCTTGCGGCCAAGAGATGATTGAATGGGGATATTTTGAAGGTTTGGCCGGTCTGAGCTTAGTCTCCCAGTGGCTGCCACAGTTTGGTTAAATCGAGTGTGTATTCTGTGGGTCCTCGGATTTAAGTACTGAGGTAATGCGTCCACGTAAGTGCTTTTGAGCTTATTCACGGTACGATATTGCAGAATCAACTCAGGCACAGGATGAACCGCGGCTAGTTGTGAAAGAACTGATTCATCCGTGGAAAAACCAGTTTTGGTCTTCTTTAAGCGTTTAATTCCTGCCACTTCATGCAGTTTTAGCTTTTGAAATAAAAGGTCTTGAAGCTGTTTTGAGGAATTGATGTTAATTGTGGCGCCAGCAGCAGAGTGGATCTTTTGCTCTAGGTCGGTACTGAGTTTATCAAGTTCGTCGGAGTAGGTGGCGAGATATTCAGCGTCAATAAATACTCCCTGGCGTTCCATCGCACAGAGCACCTGAACTAGAGGCAGTTCGATATCGTTCAGAACTCTCTCCAGATTTAGATCGCGGATGTTTTTGGCTACCGGTGCAATGAGAGCCACCATAACGGCCGCTCTGTCGGCTGGATTAAGGCCCAATGGGACCGTGATGGAATACCGCTCGTGCATCGACTCGAGAGAGTGATCGTAATTGTTTGGATCAATTAGGTAGTCGCTAATCTCGAGGTCGGTGATTGGCCTCGCCGGGAATATCCCGCAGTTAGCCAGAGCTTCCAACGCAGACTTTAGACCATGAGTGCATTTATTTATGGGTAGATTGAGTATTTGCCGAGTGAAGTAGATGCCGGCCTCGGTCAAGGGTATTTGAAACCCCATCTGCGATGACGTTACGAGTGTAAATTCCGTAGCGCGGTCGGCGATGATATCGCTACCCGAGCTCACGATGGCAAATGCAAATATGTCGCAAAGTTCGAGCTCCTTAACACAAGTTTGAAACGAGTCATCATCGCAGATGGTGGTCACCCGTATACCTGGATCTTTGGGATCTCTATTAGGTTCATCGGTTAAGTCGGCGGGGTTGTCCCTCGTTAAAGCGTCCTTTACTCGCTGACCTAAAGTCTTGAAGCCCAGCTTCTGGTAAAGGCCCAACAAATTTTGGTTAGCACTGGCAACGCGCCAATCACACCTTAGCTCGTCTAGTCCAATCGGGAGATCGATGTCGGTTTTTAAGGTGACGAGTTCTCGCGACAAAAATGCATCGTCCCGATGCTGGATCAAGGCCTCCTTTTGCTTCTTACCTGCGATTTCATCGAGGTGCTCGTAGACGTTTGCTAGAGAACCATAACTTTCAATGAGTTTGGCCGCACCCTTTTCACCAATCCCATGAACTCCGGGTACGTTGTCTACAGGGTCACCGATGATTGCCAACACGTCTACAACCTGTTCCGGTGAACAGTGGAAACGCTCTCTGACCTCATGCGTACCAACGATCATGGCATCTTCATTTTTTTTAGGGACATACATAAAGATTTGATCGCTGACGATTTGCATAAAGTCTTTGTCACCTGACACGATATAAGTATGCAAATCAGGCTTAGAAAATCGTTTGGCCGCTGCAGCAATTACGTCGTCAGCTTCGAGGCCAGGTATTTTTAAGAGCGGACAGCCAAAGTTTTCTAGAAGAGTGAAAATATAGGGAATCTGCTCAGCGAGGTCGGAGGGCATCTCGCCGCGATTGGCTTTATAGGCGGGAAAGCGCTTATGTCTAAAGGTCGGCTCGGGCGTGTCTGATACGGCCAAGAGGTAGTCGGGCTTCTCTTCTGTCACCAGCTTATGCATGAACATCGCCGAACCGTAGATTGCACCAGTGGGAAGCCCATTGCTAGAGCTTAGGGAGCTTTTGCCTAAAGCATAGAAACTGCGGAATGCAAGGGCCATGGCATCGACGATAAATAGTCTGGTGACGGCTGACATCGTCTTCCTCACTTAAACTGGTTAAAAGGCCTTAAAAGCCCGAGTGGGGCCTCCCTGCCTTTGACAATATAGCGCAATTAAACTTATAATTCTGTGACTTTAGGAGATTTTATGATCATAGTGACCGGTGGCGCGGGGTTTATCGGCAGTGCCCTTATTTGGCAGCTAAACAGTCTTGGTATCGACAATATCCTGGTAGTTGATCGCCTAGGCACTGCGAACAAGTGGCAGAATTTAAATAAAAGGGCTTTCCGCACTGCTATTCATAAAGACGAGTTTCTATCTTGGCTTGATCGGGGTGCCGATGGAGTTGCGATCGAAGGCATTTTTCATCTAGGTGCCAGCTCTTCGACTACCGAGACAAACTGCGATTATCTGATGAGTAACAATGTAAATTACTCAATCCAACTTTGGAAATACTGCACTCGCAACAAGATTCCATTTATCTATGCCTCGTCCGCAGCGACCTACGGTGACGGCAGCGAGGGTTTTAATGATGACATGAGGAAGGTCGCCAGCCTTCGCCCTCTTAATCCCTACGGGTTTAGTAAACAGAAGTTTGACCATTGGGTTAGTTTTCAGACCAAGACTCCACTATTCTGGGCTGGGCTGAAGTTTTTTAACGTTTATGGTCCTCAAGAATATCATAAAGGTAGTCAGGCTAGTGTAGTGCCGCAATTTGTGCCCCAGGTTCAGAATTCGCGGACTATTAAACTATTTAAGTCCTACCGTAAGGACTACGAGCACGGTGCTCAGCGGCGTGATTTTGTTTATGTTAAGGACTGTGTGAAGATCATGGCCCACCTATATCGACATGCGGATAGGGCTAAGTCTGGTCTTTATAATATCGGCTCTGGTGAGGCACGTAGTTTTGCTGAGTTGGCACAGGTCGTTTTTAAGGCCATGGATGTAGCGGATCCACGACTCGATTTTATTGAAATGCCCGAAGCTCTTCGCGCTCACTACCAGTACCACACCATGGCCGATCTGACGCGTTTGCGAGAGTTCGCGGGCTACACGGAACCAATGACTAAGATAGAGGACGGTGTCGCGGACTATGTTCGCAACTACCTTTTAACTAATGACCGCTATCTATAAGCTGCGCTGGCAGCTGTGGGCTTTTTGCTTACTGGTATGCTGGTGTCCGCATGCTGTTGCGGCGAGTGAGCTGCAACAGCCACAGTACCGGGTAATTGGTGCTGTATTTACTGGCTTAAAGAAGACTAGCTCCGAGTGGCTGGCTTCGTACCTAGATCTTCATTATCCAGTAAACTTGAATGCTACAGATCTACATGATCTTGAGCGTAAGCTGATGACTACCGCTGTATTTACCAGTGTAGCGGTAACCACGAGACCCATAAAGGGGACTGAAAACGACGTTGAACTGCAGGTCGCCGTCGAGGAAAGGTGGACGCTGATCCCAGTTGTAAGAGGAGCCTACGGCGGTGGGATTCCGCTGCGGGTGCTGGGCTTTTATGATGTGCACTTGCTAGGACAATTACTTACGGGTGGGGCTGAGACGCGTCAATACGGGAGTGCCCCCCCGGGTTTTCTATTCTATGGTCGAAATCCTCGCGCAGCAGCAGATCGCAACTACTACGGGGCTGAGTTTTGGCGCGAGTTTCGTCGGCGACAGGTGTTTGATCGCTCCGGTGTGCAAATTGGAGAGCTCAGCACCGACACTGGAATGGCAAGGATCCGCGCCCTTCTTGCGGTTGACGATGACAGTGGTGCTAGCCTTCATAAGTGGCGCATCGGTGGCGATCTCGAGGCTGTACAGGAAAATCCCAGTCGATTTATAAATCTGCCCACTGAGCCGCGCTTCAGCCAGCCGCAAGATCTTTTCGTGCGGAGCTCCAAGCGTCAGTTGGTTAAGGTTCTCCCTACCCTACTCTACAATGACATCTTGGTTGATCAGCTGCATTACGATGGCCTTCGTTTTCGTCTGCGTCTTGGCCCTGTAATCAGTAGTGATAAGACGGCAAGCGCGGGCGAATTTGAAGGATTCTATTATGCTATGCTCGGAGCGAATTGGAATTTTGCAAGTCGTGCTGTCATAGGTGCAAACACAATAAATTCCCTCCAGAGTCAGTATTTCCTTGGCGGTTTAGATACTGTGCGCGGCCTTCCGGACAGTGCCCTTTACGGTAATAGCGCAGCTTTCGCCAACCTTGAGCTGCGACATCTGGAGTTTAAAGCAAAGTATCTTTGGTTTCAGACTGCAAGCTTCCTTGATATCGGGGAAGCAGGAAGCAGCTGGGAGGATGCTGGCACTAAAGTGAGACTGTCGGCTGGCTTCGGCTTTAGGGCGGCTGTGCCACAGGTTTATAGGCTCATGTTTAGACTGGATTATGCCTGGAGCTTGGTTGGAGCGAAGACTCACGGCGTGACCATTGGACTTAATCAGTTCTTTGACTCGGTCACGCCGCTTTAACTTCTTCTCTACTAAAGCGAGCTGGCACCCACGATTTGACGCTCCGGTGTACCTTTCGCTGCAACTGGTTGCCCTGCGGTTGCTCCTGCTTTTTCATCTTTAAATGCTTTACGCAGGTGGCCTGGGAGGTCCTTTTGCATATCGACGCCAACTACTTTCGATACTCCGGGTTCCTGCATTGTGATGCCGTACAGAACATCGAGGACTTCCATAGTCCTTCGGTTGTGGGTAATCACAATGAACTGGAACTGATCTGATAACGCTTCGAGTACGCGGTTGTAGCGACCTACGTTGGCCTCATCAAGTGGCGCGTCGACCTCATCGAGGAAGCAGTAAGGCGTTGGCTTAGTCCTGAGGAGCGCAAAGATCAGCGCCATGGCAGTCAGAGCTTTTTCACCACCAGAGAAGAGTGTCATCGATTTCTGACTCTTGCCAGGTAGGCGGCACATGATCTCTACACCACCAATCATCGGATTTTCCGGGTTGGTGAGCTCTAGTTTGCCCTCACCAGTGGGGAAGAGGATTGGAAATAGTTGGCCAAATTCCATGTTAATGCGAGCAAACACTTCGAGGAATTTGCGTAGTGACGTCTCCTCAATCTCGGTGATCGCCTCTTTCAAAAGATCGATACTCGAGAGGACTTCGTCTTTTTGCTTAGTGATGAAGTCGCGACGTTCACTCTTTTCCTCAAACTCTTTGAGGGCCATCATATTGACGGCACCCATGCTTTCGATCTTGTTACGCAACCTAGAAACCGAACGACTACGGCTTTCATGGTTAAAATCTGGGTCGATCTCGAACTGAAATGTTGCCAGATCTAGGTGATATTTTTCCTGAGCTTGCTCCATGACACCGGTAAGTGCCATCCGCAGCCTTTCAAGGTGGACGTTGCGTTCCGCTAAGCCCTTTTGCAGCGAGGCATGCTGTTCTCGCAGTGAGCGTAGGCGGTTATCGATGACTCTGGTTTCCTCAATCAATCCGGCATTAGCTTCGCGACGGACGGCGAATTCCTCCTGGAGCTGATCTCGCTCACGGATAAATTGCTCAATCGCAGACTTGGCTTGGACGGCCTCATCGCGTGCCGTCTCTATGTCTTGCTCCAGTCGATAGCGCTCGTCATAACGTCTAGACAGCTTGTTCTGTAACAGTTCTAGCTGCGCTTTTGAATTTAGGTAACCGTCACGCAAGGCTTGTGCTCGAGCCCCCGACCTTGCCATCTCTAGCTTTTTGGTCTCATGTTGACGACGTACCTCTTCTTTACGATCAAGCAGAGCCTCTGCGTCTTGCTCGACCGAGGCAAGCTCAGTCTTTGCATTGGCGAGCTCACGATTGAGCGAGAATCGACTGACGGTGAGAGTTTCCTTTTCCTGATTCAACTTTTGGATTTGCGCCACATGGCGTTCCAAGGCTTGAGTAGCCGACTGAATCAGCTCCTGCTTGCGATCGTGTAGCTGCTGCACAGCTTGAAGTGCCGACATCACCTCGAGAACGCCGCGGTTCTGCTGCTGTAGCTTGGCATCGATCTCGGCGACGATCTGGCGATCCTGATTGATCTTATATTCAAGGTCATCGATCGTTGCTTGGGCGCGAGATAACTCGCCTTCGTATTCCTTTAGGCTCGCTGCCAGGGCTTCTAACTCAGTTTTGCGGCTGAGTAGTCCAGCAGCGCTCTTGCCGCCAATAATAAACTCATCGGCATCAGAGAATGACACACCTTGCGCCGTGAAGACGATCACCCCATGAGGGAGCTTATCAAGCTCCTCGTCGCCGATGGCTAGAGCGGGCAGAAGATATAGCCTATCAAGCACACGGTCTAGTCCACTTAGGGATTCGGCCTTGCCCTCGAGACTAAGGTAGCGTCGAAGTGGCTCAGCTCCCGAAACTTCGGCCCAGGCTGCTGTGGCAGTGGGGTCAATAACCTCTGCGTGCGATAACACGCAGACAGGTAGTGTGCTCACGTTGTGTTTATTGGCTACTCTGACCAACTCGTTAAAGTTATTTAGGTCAGAGACCACTAATCTTTCGGTCCACCGCTCTAGTGCCGCAACCGCTTTAGGTGGAAGCTCCTTCGCATTAGATTCGAATCGAATGAAGTCTGTTAGCAGGCCTGGGGTTAAACGACTGAGGGTCGGCTCGTTTTCACGCAGAGTGGCGAGAGTGCCACTTACGTCAGTTGCACCTGCTTCGATTTCAGCCAGCGAATTATAGCGTGCTCGGGCGGTGTGATATTTTTCTTTGAGCTGATCACGCTGTAGGTTGGCCTCTTTAGTCTGCTGGTAGCGCAGTGCCACCTGACTTTCGCGATCATGTTTTTCACGGATCTCAAGATCTAAACCGGCCTGCGTTGCGCCAGCTCGCTCTTCGGCAACTTTAAGATCGACTTCGACGGTTTTAATCTCGTCGGCGAGAAGTTGCAGACGCTCATCTTCCTGATGGCGCTCGTCTTCAGCTTTCGCTAGGTCTTTCTCGACTTGCTCCGTACGGAACTTATTGCTCTCGATCAGCCTCTCTACGTTTCTGATCTCGTCGGCGAATTCATCCATGCGGCTTTGATAGACTTGAGCCGCCTCGTTAGCACTCTCCACCTCATATTCGAAGCTAGCGATAGCTTCATTTAGCTCGTGTGCACCCTGTTCCGCCGCACTAACTTCGCGCCGTGAATTTTCAACCTGAGATTCAAGCACCTTAAGGTTGGCGTCATCTTCTGCCAACTCTTCAGCAATAGCGCCCAAGCGGCGAGTGCCGTATTCAATCCGTTCGCCCGCACTTTTCAGGGTGGATTCCCCACCGGCGATACGCTCCCGTGCAATAGTGATCTTTTCCTGGAGCGCTTGAACCTCTGGATCTGCCTCGTCAAGGAGACCCTGAAGCTCAGTGTGACGGGATTCAAGATTTGCAACCTGTGCCAAGACTTCAGCCTCTTTGGCTATTTCGCCTTCGTGCTGATCCTTGATGCCGCGTTGCTGCTCGCTAAAATGGTGATAGTTATGGGCGAAGAGGCTAGTTTCTTCATCTTTAAGTTTGGTGCTGAACTCACTAAACTCTTTTGCTTTTTCAACCTGGCCACTCAGAGTCTCAAGATGCTTTTCGACCTCGATCAAGATGTCGTCGATACGGCTTAAATTAAGTTGAGTCTGAGTTAATTTACGCTCGGCTTCCTCTTTGCGCTTTTTATAAACGGTGGTTCCGGCTGCTTCTTCCAGAATCTCCCGGACATCCTCTGGTTTAGCGTTAAGAATCCGGTCCACCTGACCTTGCTGAATCATCGAGTAGCTGCGCCCACCAAGACCGGTGGTCGCAAAGAAGCCGACAATATCCTTCAAGCGGCAAGGCTTGCGATTAATCATGTATTCGCGCTGCCCGTCGGCATAAAGACGCCTGGTTAGGACGATCTCAGCTTCGTGGCGATATTCTGGTGGGCAAATAGCATCTTCGTCGGAGTTGTCGAAGATCAGAGAGACCTCTGCCATACCGAGAGCCTTGCGGCGTTCAGAACCCGCAAAGATGATGTCGGTGGCTTTCTCGCCCCGTAGGTTTTTTGCATTTTGCTCACCCATCACCCAGCGCACGGCGTCAATGACGTTACTCTTGCCTGAGCCGTTGGGGCCGACGATGCCAGTGATTCCACGATCGAAATTGATCACGATCTTATCAGCAAAGGATTTAAAACCAGAAATTACGATCTTTTTTAAATGCATCGCTTTGGTTACCTGACTTGCTTGGTGATGTTGATGGCTGAGCCTGGGATCACGTCAAAAAAGATAATTTGGTTACCGTAAAAGGAACATGAAGCGCCGCGCCCAGAATTATTGACGGCAACTTGGTAGTAACTTCGAATATCGTCGGCGGGCGCCAGTTGACCAGAGAGCTGCGAATACCATGTAGGGTCATCCACCAAGCTAGCGCCGATCCAATACGATTCATTGGCATCTCCACGCACCCAGTTGACTAAGTCCCGAAAGTTGTTAACGACTACGGTTTTTTGATTATTGATCATGACGACGCGAAAATCGCCGGGATACGAATATTTAGAAACCTGTACGCCCTTGAAGCCATAAACGCGCTCGAATTGCATTTCATCTGCGGTGGGGATGAAAGTGTAGACTTTCTTAGTTTCGTCGTAGGTTGGACGAAGTTCTCCAGTGATTCGCACTCGAATGATTTGATTTGCATTGGGACTTGATGCGGGAGCTCCGCGCTGAGACAAATAGAAGACATCACTGTCCTCTGGGTCAGGGCGGACGGCATAGAAGTTAGTGCGATAATATTTATACGACGGATTGTTGAAGAAGGGGCTCTCATCTGGAGCTCCGCTGTAATCACTCAGCCTGAAATAAAGCCAACGGAGCTCGCCTTGGGACACCAGGTCGGTAGACTGGCGGTAGGGAAAATCGCAGCTTGGATTGATCGAAGAGATCGTACAGTGCGGTGCATTTTTTTCTTCGGCAGTAATGTCGTAGACCAAGAATTGATAGGATTGGCGCGAGCTCAGGTCTGACCAAGCGCGGCGTGTTTGTTCGAACTGATCCGGAATTTCATTTGGTGTCGCGGCTGTTAAGTTGCCCACGGTGTTATAGCTGTTGGCATCTGCTAACTCGGCATCACCGGTGCTTGGCTTGTCAGGCTGGTCAGGAAAGCCGATGAGTAAGTTACGTTGAGCATCAAAATGCAGGGCCCTGAAGGGTCGCGAGAACTGACGCACCTTCTTTAGTTGGCTCTGAGCGAGGTCGGTCTCCAACTTGCCGACGAATAGACTGCCATTGGCACAAGTTACTGCAAAATACTTGTAGCCTTTACGCATGGCCGATGTGACCGGACTACAGTCGATGACAAGGTCTCGTTTCAACTGTGGGTTTACTGGGTCGGTCAGGTCGTAGATGTATACATGCGGATCACTATTTCCGGCGTTGGCCGAGTAATCCAAGGTCGCAATCATCACGTTACCGACGACGTTAATGGAGCGTCCCATACGGGGAATTTCGATGGCTTTAAGTTTATTACCGTCGGCATCCATGATGAGTATGGAGCCGGCGTTGTATTTACGTTCAAAGTCGGCATTTAAGGCGTAAAAGTATTTGCCGTCGTCGCTGACAGAAATATCAACCGGACTAGCAACGTTGGTGCCTAGTGTCGGGAAGTTTTCTTTCCGGGCGCAGCTAATTGCGATAACGATCGCAATTGCGGTTAGTGCACCTGCCAGCGCTTTCATGTCGGTCGGTCGCTTGATCATGTGGATTTCTTCAATTCTTTTGGTTCCGGCGAATGATAATCGAAACTTACAATGTCACGTTCAGACACTTGAGGTAAATGCTAAAAATGCCTTGTTAGCGCGGAGTCCGCTCCGGTATTAATTGGGTCTCAGTGCGGAATTGCGGCTTTAGTATAGCTCCAGCCAAGAAAGGTAATCAGCGGATGGCGTCGTTAAATCGGGTAGTTATTCTCGGAAATCTCGGACAGGATCCTGAGCTCCGGTACACTCAGAATCAGATGGCGGTCTGTACCCTACGTATAGCGACCACTGACTACAGGACCGGCCAGGATGGTCAGCGTCAGGAGCTGACTGAGTGGCACCGCATCGTAGTCTGGGGGCGTCAGGCTGAAAACTGCTCCAAATACCTAGCCAAGGGGCGTAGCGTCTTGATCGAAGGACGACTGGCTACCCGGGCATGGGAAGACAAGCAGGGGCAAAAGCGCTACACAACCGAAATTGTTGCTCAAAATGTACAGTTCGTCGGTGGACAGCGCAGTGATCGCCAGGGCAATGCACCATCAGTAGGTGGTGGGGCGGGGTCTAGTTACGGTGGCGGTGCAGGCATGAGTGGCGGTGCAGGCGCTGGTAACTTCGATATGGATATGGGCCTTGGTGACCAGGGCGGTATGGGGGGCTTAGGTGGTCCAGACACCCCTGGTCTCGATGATATTCCGTTTTGATTGGCTGACTGATTGACTGAATGGTTGATTAGAAGCGCACACCTAGACCACCGTAGAGGGTGATATAGCTATCAAAGGTCTGGGGAGTGCCGATCAATAGGTAATTATCAAGTGACGCCAGTAACTCAAAGCGCTTCATGAAGTGGAATCTCTGACCGACGGAAACGTGGGTCAACACATTGCTTTGAGACAGAGGTTGGGGCCGGCCAGCGATCCCGGTTAGACTCTCATCTAGGGTTCCGGGGTTATTAGCCGTGCTACAGCCATTTGGCTTGGCGGCCTCTTCTTTAGTACAGAAGACTCCCCTCTGCGGCGTACCGTCGGGGAAGTTGTTTTGTTGCGGATAATACTTCGAGATAGCCAACCCACCACCAAAACCGATGAAAAAGTCGAAGTATGTAGTGAACGAGAGTAGCACTAGCTGTTTGCCGTACAGTGGGTTCCAGATGAAATTACCTGTGCCAATGTAGTTCAGTTCGCGGATTGGCACGTAAGCGGGGCCAAAATTAGCGTCCCCTTTTGAGTCTTGCGAGAGATTTGCAGAGCCGCCGCATTGTGCTCCAATCGCAAAGTTGGGGTCGTTGTAAAATGTTTCAATACAGGCACGCTCAGCCTTATCACTGTTGAGGGCAAAAACGCCTTCGGCACTGAAGCCCCAGTTCTCAGACCAGAAGTAGGTCAAGGATCCGTTGAGCATGAATGTTTGGATGTAAGAGCCGTTAAGCACGCTACCAAGTTTAGCATCGAGCTCAACAGCGGACTTTTTTGGAAACAGCTTATCCTTGACGACATCGGGTCCTTCGACCGCCTTTTCATAGGCGTAACCTGATGGAGCCAGAGCACCCGTGAACGCAACGAGTAGAACGGTCATTGATAAGGATCTAGCGAGTTTACGGAGGAGCACGTAGGGCTTCCTTTCCCAAGGATGGGCCAACTGGGCGAGGCCGCTCAGAGTTATAGGCTAATCGCTTTAAATTATAACACGTTGGCACTGGATCTCGGTACGCCCGGGGGAGCTTGGTAGCTACCGATCGGTGGGGGTGTTTTTGGGCAAAAGACAATAACCGCCGGATTACCCAATCACTGACTGGGTATTACCAGCGGCCTGGCCTAGCCCTTTAATTCACGCTTCGCGCCATGGCCACGAAGATAGCCTCGATACGCTCTGCTCGCTTTTGGCACTTAGTCTTGATTTGGAGCAGCTTGTCTCCAGAGAGTCCCTTGGCAGAGTCGTCCTTAACGGAGACATAGAACTTGATCTTAGGCTCCGTACCGGAAGGGCGCACACTTACCTTGGTGCCGTCGACAAGAACAAACTGAAGCACGTTAGAGCGCGGAAAGTCCAAACTATCGGTACGGTGGAAGCCCTTATCGCTCGCACTGAGAACCTGTAACGTGTCGAAATCACGCAGTAGCTGTACTCCGATACCGTCAATCTTATGGGGCGGATCAGCTCTAAGGCGCGCCATCATTGCTGCAATCTGATCGGCTCCGTCCTTACCAGGGAGAGTAATGTCAGCCAAAGTCTCATAGTATGCCCCGTGTTTTTGAAACATTTGGTCCAGGACGTCTAGTACCGACTTACCTTGTGACTTATAGAACGCAACCATCTCTGCGGCTAGGCAGCAAGAGATGACGGCGTCCTTGTCTCGGACGAAGGAGCCGGCCAGAAAGCCGTAACTTTCCTCTCCACCGCAGACAAACTGCCTGTAAGGCTTGCGCTTGCCGGTCTCATACTCATCAACCCGCTGACAGATCCATTTAAAGCCCGTTAACGTCTCATCGCAGGCAGCGCCGAACTCAGCTGCTAGGTCTGCCTGCAGATCAGTCGTAACCACCGTCTTAATGACTAGGGGCTGGGCCGGCAAGCGTCCAAGCTCCTTTTGGGCACTGAGCACGTAATGGTTCAAAAGTGCGCCGATCTGATTACCGTTTGGTCGGACGTACGCGCCGTCCACCAATATCTCCATACCTATCCGGTCACAATCGGGGTCGGTCGCGAGCACCAGATCTGCCTTCAGTTTTTTGCCGAGTTCCCTAGCCATATCCATGGCTGAGGGATTTTCGGGGTTGGGCGACTTCACTGTTGGGAAGTTACCGTCTGGACGCTCTTGTTCGGGCACTACCGTGACATCGGCGAAGCCGTAGCGACGGAGCATCTCCACAACCGGGTAGAGCCCGGCACCGTGGAGTGGTGAATATACAATCTTGAAGTTCCCCCGACCCTCAGGCCTTAGAGATAAGGCCGCCACTTTTGCAAAATAGGCCTCGTCGAGCTCCTGGCCGACTTCTCGAGCCAATCCCTTGGCCACCGCCTCTTCATAGGGCATGCGCTTAATGTCACCGTAATTCTTAATCTTACCGTAGTGTGTGATGATGGCCTGGTCGTGCGGTGGCACAAGCTGTCCGCCAGTTTGCCAGTAGACTTTGTAGCCATTGTACTCTGGTGGGTTGTGGCTGGCAGTGACACAAACTCCGGCATGGCAACCAAAATGGCGGGTCATAAAAGACAGCATCGGCACCGGTCTTAGCTCTCGCGTTATAAGTGCCTGAATACCGTGCGCGGCCATAACCTCGACCGTGGCCTTTGCAAAGTCACGAGAGTAGCGCCTAGAATCGTGCGAAATTGCCACCTTTAGCTGTTCGCCAGGAAAGGCCTCCTTGAGGTAGGTGGCCAGAGCCGTAGAGGCTTTACGGACGTTGTAGATATTCATCCGTGCCGTACCGGCACCGAGTATCCCCCTGAGTCCGCCCGTGCCAAACTCAAGATCACGATAAAAGCGGTCGACGATATCTTTCTCTCGTTTACCAGCTATTAACTCGGCGACTTCGGCGCGAGTTGCGGTATCGAAAGCCTCAGAGGTAGCCCAGTAGCTAGCGCGCTCCTGGATAACTGGATCAAGATGCATAAGCGTCCCCTTAATGGTCAGGTCCGCCAAAACTAAATCAAATTGCCTACCAAGGCCAAGAACTTATCATGCCATAGGCCTCAGGATCGTGCGAAATCACCTGGGGATAGCATAAATAAAGCGCGGTGCCTGGACCGTGAAAGCGGTGGTGACCGCTTTGCAGTCGGCCACCGAGCGGCAGCGTGGCCTCAATCTCAACGGTGGGGGTGTTGAGCATCAGATTGGGCGCGAGAAATAAGTCTCGCCTCGCCTCCAACACCGAGGGATCACCGATAAATGAGACAGAGAAGGCAGCATCCGTGGTGTTGATTTGATCGATGGCGGAGTCTAAGACGTCGTACTCATAAATGGCAACGTCGGGAGAAAAGAGGATGTTGCCCTGATAGGCGCTATTATTATCGAACGACCGTAGATAATGCAGACTGGGGCTAACAAAGAATCCGCCCGAGGTCTCATCAACCCCTTGGCCCCAAAGCAGTGTAGTGGTGGACTCGCGATTTGCCATGGTCTGGAAGCGAAGAAACTTTTCAACCGCTTTTTCAGAGTACAGTGGACCCATGAAGGGTTGCTCCTGGGGAGAAAAATCCCCTAAATCCGTGCGCCCCACTCGAATGGCTCTAAATGCCTCGGTAATTGCCTCGCAGAATTGCGGCATCAACGACCTATAAACAAAAACACGACTAGTCGAGGTGCAGCGCTGACCACTAGTTTTGAGCGCGCCGTAAGTGACACAACGCACCGCTTCATCGACGTTGGCCGACGAATGAACAATAACGGCATTCTTGCCGCCTGACTGCAGAACGAGCTGTCTCGGAAATGTTAATCTCGACTCGATGCGGATAGCATCACAATGCTCTCTTGAGCCAGTGTACAGGATTGCGTGTACTCGTTTGTCGGTAATAACCTGTTTGAAACTACTAAAATTACCAAAAACCACCTGTAGAGCCGCTGGTGGTATGCCGTGTTCTTCTGCTAGCAGCGCAAAAAACATGGAAATCATCAGAGCGTGGGTGGATGAATTTAGAATGAGTGGACAGCCAGCTAAGACTGAGGCGGTGAAGTAGTAGATAAAACTAGTCAGAGGGGTGGAAAACGGAAGATAAGCGGCCGTGACACCTATCGGCCTTAGTTCGGTCTTGATGCCTCGGTGTGGACCTGCCGCTAAGGGTTGCACGAGATTTGTTATCAGTGATTCGCCGTGCTCGATCGCCCATGTCAAATAGTTGGCACTACTGCGCACATCTTCGGCAGCTTCCCACTGTGGTTTTCCGGCCTCGATTCTCAAAACTAATTCAGCGACATTTTGGTAATCGAGTAAGGCTTGCCTTAACTTGGCAAGAATTTCAAGGCGCTTACTTAATTCAAGCCGACTAAAAGCGGATCTTTCCTGACTAGCGAAGTCGATGGCTTGGGAAATCGTCTCTTTATCAATGCCGATTTCGACAAGTTTTTCCCCATTATTAGGATTTAGCGACGCTTTAAACGCGTTTGGTCGCTTGGCGGCAAGCCATCTCCCGCCTACCCATTGACCTGGCCAATTTATAGGGAAAATCCGATTTTCGATTTGTTTGACAAAGTCTTGAAGCTGCATATCCGACTCCGCGACGAGGCTACGTCCGAGAGAATCTAGATGACTGCTCCCAGTATACCGTCATGTTTCGCATTTGTTATACTCAGGGTGAGTGTCTTTCTAAGGAGGCCTCCCATGAATGACGGTAACTTAATTACGAACCAGAAAGATGTGGCCGCTGTTTGGCCAGATGGCTGGTATCTATATGAGAATGGCAAGCTAAACGGTCCACTATCGGCCGACCATGCGTTCAGTCAGACCCCGGATTGCGAGGATGGAAGTCCGCGCCTCATTAGCCGCAAGGGCTTCTCGCAGTGGTACCCGCTGCAGGACTTTGCCTCCCTATACCGGCTATCGGAGAGCATGGCGCAAAAGGTAGAAGTTGCCTCCAAAGGCGCGCAGGATTCTGGCTCCAAGCCTTCGGTAAAGGCTAAACAAGTTGGGCCTACCACAGTCCTTCCTAAGTCAGCTCCACCTAAATCAACTAACTCCGCCTTGCGTCGTGCGGTTGCCGATGCCGCTGCGACATCGATTGCGCCTGTTTCTCCGGTGCCGCGTACTATATCGAAGGCCGCTGTCGAGCAGGAATATTATCTTGCTCGAAGTCGCCTCTCCTTAGGGCACCTGCGTAACCCATGGGCAGTTGCCGGGGGTAGTTGGCTACTCAGCTTGGGACTTTATTGGGGATTTTGGTTTGTTTCAGTCTATAGAGAAATAGAGCGCCACACCCAAAATGCCGTCCCAGTGCCTAAATGGCTGAAGTTAACTGCACTGGTGTCGACACTGCCGCTGCTAAATGCTTGGCCAACGTACCGGCTTGCATGCCAGATTCGAGAGATGGAGAGGCAGAATAAGTATACCTACATGAACCCTCAGCTGGCACTGTTCGCATCGCTACTTCCACCCGTAGCGATGTTCTACCTGCAAAGCGGTCTAAACCGGCACTGGACCTTACACGCCAAGCATCTGATACTTAAGCGTCGCGCCGATGCCGATGCAGCTGCTAGCGGCGCCGCCTAGGTTTGAACTTTGAATTATGACGCTGCTGCGTTTGCTGCCGTTGAGGTTGAGGCGGCGGCGAACGATCCGGCTGATTAGGCGACATTGGAAACGGGTGGTCTTCTACCACAGGGATCTTCTTTTTAATCACCCGTTCGATGCTAATCACATAGCTTCGTTCCTCAGAATCGCAAAACGAAAGCGCTACGCCGACACTCGCGGCCCTACCTGTGCGTCCGATTCGGTGCACATAAGTTTCCGGTACGTTTGGAACGTCGTAGTTAATGACATGAGTGATTTCGTCGATATCTATGCCTCTGGCGGCAAGGTCGCTTGCTACAAGAACTCGGGTTGCCCCACTCCGAAAGTTAGCGAGCGCTCTTAGTCTGGCATTCTGAGATTTATTGCCATGAATAGCTTCGGCAACGATGCCATTCTCGCTTAAGTAGGTGGACACCCGATTGGCTACAGCTTTAGTCCGTGTGAAAACGATCACGCGAGCCGTCTCTGGATTCGCTAGAACGTGAAGAAGTAAGCGACGTTTATTCGGGCGATCAACATAGTATAGCGATTGATCAATAAGCTCACTCGTGGATGAGGTAGGTGTGACAGCCACATGCACAGGATTTTTGAGTATGGAGCTCACTAGCGACTGCACTTCAGGTGGCATGGTCGCCGAGAAAAGTAGGTTTTGACGCGCGGGAGGAAGTTTGGCGATCACGCGCTTAACGTCGTGAATGAAGCCCATATCTAACATACGGTCAGCTTCATCTAGCACGAACACTTCCACCTGAGTGAGCGATATGAATCCTTGGGACATCAGATCGAGAAGGCGTCCAGGTGTAGCGACTAGGATGTCAGGCCGACGTTCGAGGGCGCGTTTTTGTGGCTCAGCACCAACGCCACCAAAGATAAGAGCGCGTCCTAGGTTTAGGTTGGCACCGTAGTCACGGAAGCTCTCGTCAATCTGGGCCGCTAGCTCGCGCGTGGGGGTCAGGACAAGGGCCCGTACCCCGCGGCGACCCTGACTCAATGCCAGCTTTTGCAGAAGCGGCAGAGCAAATGCGGCAGTCTTCCCTGTCCCCGTTTGGGCACAGCCGAGGATATCGCGGCCGTGAAGTATCGGTGGAATAGACTGTTGCTGAATCGGGGTAGGGCTTTCATAGCCCATTTGCTTTACTGCTCGCAGGATCGGTTCAATTAGGCCTAAGGCAGCAAAATTAGTGGGGGTCATCAAATTTTCTGGTTTATTCACGGATGCTCGCTAATGACGCTGGTGAGCGCTGGCCGAAGGCTAGGGGTTGGCCGATGGCATGGTTTTTATTGTGGCTTCAGTATGTTAACGCTTTTACGGCGTTGCTTTGGTGGTTGGCAAGACCGACGGATCAGCATATACCTAGACGACTTATGTTGGAACCGCAAGACCTAGCTTTATCCTCTCGGCCACTACGACGGCTTTTGCCCCCGCCTGGGCAGCCGGTCGATAGCGGCGATTTATTGGACCGCTTTCTCACTTATGTGAAAGAGCAGGGTTTAGAACTTTACCCGGCACAGGAGGAGGCGATCCTCGCACTGTACGAGGGTCGCAATGTGATCCTCAATACACCCACTGGATCGGGCAAGTCGTTGGTTGCGACTGCGCTGCACTTTCATTCTGTGGCGCATGGTCGACGCTCAGTTTACACATGTCCCATTAAGGCTCTTGTAAACGAAAAGTTTCTAGCTTTGTGCGCCATTTTTGGACCTGACATGGTCGGCATGGCGACCGGTGATGCAACGGTCAATCGTGATGCCCCCATCATTTGCTGCACGGCTGAGATCTTGTCGAATATGGCACTACGCGAAGGGGCCACGGCTCCAGCGCAGGACGTCATCATGGATGAGTTCCACTACTATTCGGATCGCGAACGCGGAGTTGCCTGGCAGGTACCCTTGCTGACGCTTAGCTACTCGCGCTTTCTACTGATGTCGGCAACTCTAGGTGACACGGCGGTGTTTGAGGATGGCCTACAGCGCCTCACGGGTATAGGCGTTGATGTCATCAAATCTGCGCAAAGGCCGGTGCCTCTAGATTTTATCTACCAGGAGACGCCGCTACACGAAACGATCAGAAGTTTAGTTTTTGGAGGTAAGGCTCCCGTTTACTTGGTGAGCTTCACCCAACGTGAATGTGCAGAAGAAGCTCAAAACCTGCTGTCTGTCGATGTTTGTACTAAGGATGAAAAAAAAGCCATTGCGGAAGCGCTAAGTGGCGTCAAATTCTCTAGCCCTTACGGCAAGGAGATGCAAAAGATTTTGCGTCACGGCATCGGCCTTCATCACGCCGGGCTTCTCCCTAAGTATCGACTGCTAGTAGAACGTTTGGCGCAGCAGGGCCTTCTTAAAGTGATCTGTGGTACGGACACCCTCGGAGTTGGGGTGAATATCCCGATTCGTACCGTAGTCTTCACTAAACTATGCAAATACTACGGCGATAAGACGTCTATACTAAGCGTTCGTGATTTTCTCCAGATCAGTGGTCGCGCTGGGCGCAAGGGCTTTGACGATAAAGGTACCGTGGTCGTGCAGGCCCCTCCTCATGTCGTTGAAAATCTTATGCTAGAGGCGAAGGCAGGAGGCGATGCAAAGAAGCTGCGCAAAATCGTCCGCAAGAAGCCTCCCGAGCGTGGCTATGCGCATTGGGACCAGAATACGTTTAATCGTCTTTTGTCCTCACCTCCCGAAGCTTTGACCTCTCGCTTTCAGGTAACACATGGGATGTTACTTAATATCCTCAGTCGCCCGAATGATGGCTGCCAGGCCATGAAGGAGTTAGTGCGGTCCTCGCATGAAACTCCAACGCAAAAAAGGCAGCATACGCGCACTGCATTTCAGTTATTTCGTTCACTTGTTGACCGTGAAATTGTGGAGATCATTCCGCCTGCGCAACGCGATGGTCGCAAGGTGCGGGTCAATATCGACCTGCAGGAAGACTTTTCACTAAATCACGCTCTGTCGCTTTATCTCTTGGATACCATCAAGCTCCTCGATCGTGAGTCACCGGACTACGCTCTCGACTTACTGACTTTGATTGAGTCCATCCTCGAGAATCCTGAACTGATCCTACGCAAGCAGCTTGATAGACTTAAAACGGAGAAACTTTTTGAGCTGAAGTCTGCCGGCGTTGAGTACGAAGAGCGGATGGAGGAGCTGGAAAAGTTAGAGTATCCGAAGCCAAACCGCGAGTTCATCTACGATACCTTTAATAAATTTGCGGCAACTCACCCATGGGTAGGCCAGGAAAACATACGCCCCAAAAAAATTGCGCGAGACCTTTACGAGCAATTCATGAGTTTCGAGGAGTATATCCGCGAGCTTGACTTGCACCGAGTCGAGGGGCTTCTGCTGAGATATATTTCGGAAACTTACAAAGTTTTGGTGCAAACCGTTCCAGAAACTGAGCGCACTGACGAAATACTGGCGATGATTGAATATTTTGGGGCGATGGTGCGAGGCATCGATGCGAGTCTGCTCGAAGAGTGGGAGCGTATGCAGACAGGATCTGCCAAGCGCCAAAGTGAGCCAACCAAAGAAGCTGAAGAGACGCTCGACATTACACGGAATAAACGTCAATTCACCGTTATGATTCGTAATTCCGTGTTTAGGCTTCTGCGCTTGATTGGCGGCCGTAGTTACCATGAGGCAGTAGAGTTTTTGGGGCAAAGTCGCGTGGGAGATGCGCCAACTTGGACCCCAGAAGATCTAGATAAGGTCATGGTCGCATTCTACGAAGATCATGCTGCAGTGACGACAGATCAGACTGCGCGTGACCCTCGTCATTTGCGGATTGTTGAGAAGCCTGATGTCTGGCTACTCGAACAGACTATAGTTGACCCAGATCAACACAACGACTGGGTCATGAAGCTAGCTGTAGATCTCAAGTCATCGAGAGAAACCAGCACCGTCGTGCTGGCTCTTTTCGCTATTCAGCCAATTTAGTTAGCGGAACATCTAATTTGAGATTGCCGTTAGACTGATCAAGTTTGTAGTTGTAGCTCCAAAGGGTCGGTGGCTGATACTCGAAGTCAGCGCCATTCAACACCACACCTAAGCGATGTCCGGGCTCTAACGTCCAGGCGGTGAAGTACATTTCGATCTCGAAACCATAGCTACCGTCGGCAGCCTGGTCTCCTTCAGACCAAGTGTGAGTCCCGTGGGTAATTAACTTGCCAACCTCGTCGGGTCCAATGTCGACCAAATGTGCTATCACCAAACCTTTTTTAGTCTGACTCTCGAGCTTCAGCCTTAGCTTTGGTGATCCCAAAATCGTTGCCCCGCTGGCATAGGGGGCAGAGGAAAATTGGATGGCGTAAGGTCTCTTCAAATCCTTGATAGGCACCGAGACAGTTTGTAGATCAGTAAGATTTTTTAGGGCGCTCCGCACAGGTATGCCAGTAAGGACATGGGACGGGTTCCAGGGGTAGTTGATGATAGTTAAATCCGTTGGAATGTTGGCTTCCATCACGGCATCAGTCAGCTGATAACCCAGTGGAGTCTGCTGAAGGTAAAAAGAATCCGTCCTCGGTTCGTCGCGGAAATTTTCAGCTGTATCTAGAACTTTTTCGCTATTCTTAAAGCTAATACGAACCCGTCCATCGAGGTGGCTTGGTCTCTGATCGCGAACGTAAGCGTCAAACCATTCATGGACTGATGCCCACGGCTCCTTATCTCTATAATTCAGTACAGTGATGGAAGAGGCCGCGTGAAAACCTCGGTTGATTTGCAAGTGTTTTGGGCCGGCAAGCTTTTCATAAAAATCGACAGTTTGGTTGATGGGGAACAGCGTATCGTCCATCTCGTGGACCATTAGCATTGGCGTGCGCTTACTATTGATCTCATCCAGATGAAACCACGGCGAGCTGGCTTGAAGCACATCCAGTGGTTCAGGATTAGTGCCATTCCAAGCATGACCTATGGCCTCTTTCAGCAAATCAAGAGGCTTACCAAATGCAAATAGCAAAGCTCCAATAACCAGATTCCATGCGAGTCGCGGCGTATTACCGATACTTGGGTGCACGATGTTGGTCCAACCGCTCATGGACGCTGCAGCACTAACGCGCGAATCTGCCGCTGCCGTTAGTAAAGACATGGCTCCACCTTCGGATATCCCAGTCATGCCGATGCGTCCGGTGGCGTAATTTGCTGTCAGCCAATCGAGCGCATTTTGAACATCTTTAACTAGATCGGGATAAATTAGTGTTGTCCTGCCACCGGAAGATTTCCATCCGCGAGGGTCGAACGAGAGAACTCGGTAGCCTTCCCGAGCAAAAGCTTCAGCCTGAGGTCGATAGGTGGTGTAGGATTGTCCAAGTGGGTTCAAAAAAACGACTGTCGGTAGCAGGTCGCTATCGCTAGCATTGCATGGCGATGTAATAGCGCCTCGAATACGAACCTGGTCGGTCGTACGAAACTCAATGCGACGCTCGACTGGCGTACATTCAGATTTCGCCATTAGAGATGACGAAGTCATGTAGATCGAGATGGCAGTCGATGCTGCTATGAGCCGATAAAGCGAAATTCCCATCTAGGTACTCCCAATGGGTCTTCTATAGTACAGGTTTGATGAGTTGGCTAGCCAGTCATTTGCCGACGCAGAACTGGCTGAACACCTTGTCCAGTACGTCTTCTGTGTCGATCTCACCAACGATGCCACGAAGGGCCTTCACGCTCTCCTGAAGTTCAAAGGCCAGAAGTTCTACGTAAGCCCCGTCAGCATCGGCGCTTCTGAACTTATCTAGTCCTTCTAGTGCATTACGCAGTGAGTGATGCTGCCTGGCCGAGGTGACATAGGCATGTTCGGCAGCCAAATTACCGACGTGCAGGTCGACTTGATTGGCAAGTGCTGCACCTAGGTCCTTAATACCTGTTCCGTCGTGGCAAGAGATTCGCACCCAATCCCTGGCCGCGGTCCAGGGGGCAGGGCGCAAATCGGCCTTGGTAGCCACAAGTAGATGGGCCCGTGGATTAAGTTCACCAATCCACTTAGATAGTTGTGACTCGGGAGAGTCCTGCTGGTCGCTTGAAACTAGGAACAGCACCAGATCGGCCTCGCGCGCCAACTGTCTCGCTTTCTCTACGCCCATGGCCTCTACTGGATCAGTAGAGTCTCGCACGCCAGCCATATCAATAAGCCTAATTAAGCGACCGTCGATTAGGCAGGATTCTTCTAGGTAATCGCGAGTCGTACCAGCAATTGCGGTCACTATGGCGCGCTCGCGACCCAGGAGGGTATTCATCAATGTCGATTTACCGGCATTGGGCGCCCCAAACAGGGCTACGGTAAGACCCTGACTGGCCACCCGTCCGTCATCATAGCTGCCAATCAGACCTTTGATTGCATTAGCAGCCTGCGACACCCTTTGACGGACCGGTACCAAATCGACATGAGCCGTGTCCCCTTCGTCAGGGAAATCGATTTGCGCTGCTAGGTAAGCCAGGGCCTCGACCAGAAGACGTCTTAGGTCTTCAATAGCTGACTTTAATTTGCCCTCGGTCAAGTGCCGAGCAGCCACCCATTGCTGATGGGACTGCGCCTCTACTAAGGCTTTGATTCCTTCGGCGGCAGTTAGGTCTAGCTTACCGTTGAGGAAGGCTCGGCGGGTGAACTCACCAGGCTCAGCCGCTCTAAAGCCCTGGCGATACAGCAGCTCCATAATCCGCCGAACTATATAAGGACCACCATGGCAGTGGATCTCGGCAGAGTCCTCACCGGTAAAAGAGCGCGGTCCGGCAAAAAGGACCACCATGGTATCGTCGATGTGCTCGCCAGAATGGGGATCGCTAATAGTGGCGACCCGCAATTGCCGAGCTTGCCAAACACCACGCCAATTTAGGCATGGCAGAAGCATCGTGTGGCACTCGTGACCTGACAGCCTTATGACGGCTACGGCAGCCGCGCCAGAGCCTGTGGCTAGCGCAGCTATAGGCTGCGACTCTGGCCCAGCAGCTATCACTCTTCGTAGATCTCCGGCTCGTCCACCATCTGCGCATCTTTCTGCGGCAGAATCATCAGCTTGCGGTTGGGGCCCGAGCCAATAGATTTGGTGTAAACCCGCTCATCCTTGTCGAGCGCCATGTGGATGATCTTGCGATCGTAGGAACTCTTGTAGTTGAGAACGATCGGGCGCTTATTCTCGTGGACCTTAGCTGACAGGTCGTGCGCCATCTGAATCAGCTCTTCCTCGCGGTTACGACGGACGCCGCTTACGTCTACAAAGATCCTAAACGGAAGCTCTTGCCGCAGGTGGCGCGGTTTCTTTCTTAGGATGTGCTCGAGAGCCTCAGCAAGCTTACTGTTCTTGCTGATCTGCTGGGCGATGTACTCGTTGTCGATGTTGAGAATCAAACGACCGTCATCAACGGTGGTAGTTACAACAACATTTTCACCAGCTAGGCGTGCGCAGATACCTGAGCAGAACTCTTTAAGTTCTTCAGTAAGCGCTCTGACCTGATCGTCTGTCAGTGGCTCAGCCTTAACGGCGCTGACACCTTCGTCATCGTCGTTAAATCTCGGGCGCTCTTCGCGACGCTCCCGGGCGGGCCCGCGATCAGTCCTGTTGCGAGGACCAGGCGCTCGTGGGGCCTGCGGCTTTGACTTTGCCCAGGCTTCGATAATGACTACTGGATTTTTGAAAAAGGAAAAGAGGCCGCGGCTGGTCTCTTCCTTGACGACTCGGTACTGGAGTTCATCTTGGGTCAAACCCAGCATGCCTGCAGCTTTTACTAGGGCTAACTCTAGTGACTTCGCTTCGACTTTAACGGGGCTGCCGTAAGCGGATGATTTCAGATTGTTGCTCATCCCGGGTCTCCTTTTTACCGCGTAGCGGGCTCAAGTTTGTCCAATCGATGGTACAACCATTTTTGCTGAGCGATACCAATAACCGTGTTCGTCAGCATATATAGGGTCAGACCAGCTGGCAGACTCAGCATCATGACAGTAAACATAATAGGCATTAACATCAAAATTTTCTCTTGAGTTTTATCCATTCCGGTAGTCGGGGTCAACTTCTGTTGTACCACCATGGCCGCACCCATGAGGACTGGGGTGACAAAATAGGGGTCCATTGCCGACAAATCGTGTATCCACAGGCCAAATGGAGCATGACGCAAGCTAATGGAGGTTTGCAGCACTTGGTAGAAAGCAAAGAATACTGGAATGGTCGGCAGAACTGGCAAACAACCTTTCATCGGGTTGATCTTGTTAGCTGCCATAAATTTCATCAGTTCTTGCTGTTGCCGTGCGCGATCGTCTTTGAAGCGCTCCTTGAGGGCGTTCATTTGGGGGTTTAGCTTCTTCATCTTGTGCATCGAAATCGTCGATGCTCGGACTAAAGGGTAGAAAAGAAGCTTAAGGCAGATGGTTAAGAGAATGATGGCTACCCCGTAGTTACGAGTCACCCGTTGGAAGGCCTCAATCACCATCAGCAGCGGCTCGGCAATGAAACCAAAAGTTCCTAGGTGCATCGCACTGGTGAGCCCAGGGTCTTGAGCATGTAAAATATTCAAGTCTTTGGGTCCAGCATAGACACGGTAGTCTAAGTTTACCGACTCACCAGGCTGGACACTCCCCTGACGATCATAGTTGATGGCGCTGAGACTGCAGCCAGTTTTGCCGCTTCCCGGTCCGTGGTCGAGGCGCAGGCTTCCGGTTTTAGCCTTAGGCTGAAACACTGTCAGGAAGTAATGGCGGTCGATACCAACATAGCCGACTGGTACCCCGTCGAGTCGTGGTGCATCCGCATCCCCGTCACAAAATTTCTCAACGTCGATCCACTCGGTATTGTCATCAGCGTGATAAATCAACTGATCGCGCTCACGAACCGTGCCAGGGATGATGCCTAATAGTGCAGCAGATTTCTTGGCGCGCAGTGTCTCAGTAAGCAAAATGCCGCTGGTCAGCTCGGCAGGTTGGCTGCCCGTGTTGGTGAAGCTTACCTTCAAATCAAGACCGTAGCCTTGAGACGGTACGCTGTAGGTCTGACTAATCTTAAAGCCACCAGACTCGCGCCAAAAAGTCAGGCTCTGACCTTGGCGCTCGGCATGAAATACCCCAGATACTGGATCGGGGTTGCGCGGCTCGGTCGTACCCTGCAGAGCCATCGGACTGTCTATCAGATTGGCTAGCCCGGCATCCGCCTTGTCAGTTTGATTAAAGTCCTTCAGCTGGATACTCGCGAAGCCCCCGAGCTCCTGAGAGAATTGGTAAATTACCTTGTCAGTTTCAAGCCTAAGCTCACTTGGGCTAAGTGCAACTACTTGGGTCGCGGCGGCCGCAGCTGAGCCTGAACCAGAGGCTGGTGCTGGGGTCGTAGCGTTAGCGGCTGGTGATGTAGCGGAACCAGATGCTGCCGTGCTTGAAGTCGTCGACGAGCTCTGTATTCCTGCCGTACTGCTAGGTGCTGGGCGAGGGTACTTGGAGTTCAGGTACTGCGTGTAGATCAGGTAAAAGGCCACACAAAGAACAACGGCAACGATGGAACGATGGTCGATTTTGTTATTCACGGTAGATCGATTCCCCCAGGATGGAACGGATGGCAACGCAGCAGTCGTCCGCCAATTTTCTTTAATGCCAGCGTCAGCGGGTAAGCCGACAAACAGTCCTTAGCGTAGTGGGAGCAGCTTGGGTAAAAGCGGCATCTCGGCCCCAAAACAATTGATAAGGAACGTTGGTATATCACAATCAGCAAAGAAAGCAGCCTAGCGATTGTTGATTGTAGCCACAGAGTTAGGCTCATGGCTCCAACTGGTGCTTTAGTCTTTTGAGCCCCTGCTGCAAGGCAGTGCCAATAAACTCACTGTCACAGGTGGCGGCACTCGCTCGTGCCACGACTACCAAGTCGGTGCCCCAGAGTACTGCAAACTGCTCGAGCTCTGGTCGCAGCAACCGATAAGCTTCGCGCAGGCGACGTTTCACCTTGTTGCGAACCACGGCATTGCCAACGCGGCGTGAAACCACCAAGCCAACGCGGCTGCCTCCGTCTTTAGGTCCAGATTCACCCGTCAGACGGGGACGCAAGTAAAGCACCACAGGCCCACCTACCACTTTCCGCCCCTCGTCAAAGGTTCGGCGGAAATCGATACTGTGGTGCAGCCGTAGTGCTTTTGGTAATGCGTACACTATAAAAGTCGGTAATTACTTGCTGTAAGCAGTAACGGCGAGGCGCTTACGGCCTTTGGAGCGGCGCAGCTTGAGCACGTTACGGCCGCCTGGAGTTGCCATCCGAGCGCGGAATCCATGGGTACGGAGGCGTTTCAGGTTGCTAGGTTGAAATGTGCGTTTCATCGGAAGGTCCCTTCTTAATCTCTGCAATAGCGGGGGGACCATACCAGACCAAATTCAGGAATGCAACGACATGACCGATGTCTATCTCGTTAGGGCAGCACTAACTTTAACAAGCTCCCATTGGGTCGTCCTAGTGCCACCCAGTGACAAGAGGACTTTTTCTTTCATCACCATTTCGAGTTTGCTTTGATTGATTACACGAAGCTTAGGGTTGTTGGCGGGGTCTGGCTCTTTGACGATGTTGTTCGCTTTAACAGTGAGCTCGATGTAGGGCGGAAAAGCGTTGTAATACACGCGACCCGTAAACATTGAAGTTCCAGCAGCCACTTTGTTGCCTTTGGCATCCTTTAGGCCAGAGCCGTTGGCTGGTACCGAAGCCTCAACCAAAGGGATTTGCTGTCCATTCGAAGTGTCCACACCTGTGACTTTTACTTCAATCACGCCCAATTTGGTTAGGGCCAGGGCCTCATCACTGCAGCCCTGAGATATGTCCCAAAGCCCACCAATCTGGCTGAGTACCCGCAAAATTTCTTGCTTGCTAGTACCTTTGAGGGGGATCGTGGCCCTAATTAAAGTCGACGGGTCTGTCTTATCGAACCAAAAGTCTACAACAGGGTTTATCGTGACATCGCTCAGCGTCACTTGAACGTCGACGTCCGCGGTGCCGTCGTCCTTCTTCTCCGTCATCTGTATCGACTCTTTAGCAATCGCCTTACCAAACTGGTCGCTCACACCCCAGTCGCGTTTCGGGAACGTACTCATCGGCACGCGTTTACCCTGATTATCAAGGACCTTACATCGAGTGGATACGACCTTGCCCTGAGGGCTCAGAACGTTTTCGTATTCGTCGCAGGTAAGGTAGGCTCCGGCGATACTTTGGGGGGCATCGGCTTGCTTATCTTCCCCGCTGCCGAGGCTGCCGGCTGATTTTCTATTTTCGCTCCCTGAAGCGGCTTCCTTCATGAGCGAACCCTGGCCGCACCCTGTCGCCAAATATGCCAGGCTTGCGAGCATGCAGAAGTATTTACTGAATTTTTGCAACATACCCACCACCCCCGATAAATTATAGTTCGGCAGGTGACCCGTTGAACTTTAGTGGCTTTTCTAACCATCTGAAAATAAATGAGTTTTTTGGTGCCTTTAAGATCCCGTAAATTGGTCTCCCACTAAAGAAATCGGTTCAAAGCGTCGGTTGGGCCGTCCGATGCCTCTGATTTTGTATTCATAATTAATAAAAAACATTGGATTTTATATAATAAAATTGATTTTTTAATAAAAATATTTAAAATAAGGTTCTTTTAGGCCCAATCCGCAAGTAGGTGACCGTATGCAAACACTGCGCATCGCCGGACTTTTGTGGTTCCTAAGTTCCCTCTGCACCCCGGCATTTGCTGGGTCTACGAAACTACAACTAAGGCCGGCCATACCCATGGGCTATGCTGGCGACGTCCTGCGATTGCAGGTCAAGTTACCTTGTGGAAGCCGGTATTTCGGTCTGGTTGCAAAGGGAGACGCCCAGGGTAAGGTCCTGGAGGTCGCAGCAGCTGTCACCGACAACAGCGTGGTTTGTACTTCGATGCCACAGGTAGTTGAGGTCGGGGCTGATTTTTTGGCGACCGGTCACTACAAGAAGGTAGCGCCGATGGCTGTAACTGCAGGGACTAGGGTTCGTGCTGTTGCGGTTGAAGAGTTGCGTCTCGTCCCGAATAAGTCCGGGGCCGCTACTTTGCATAGCATATACACCAAGCATTGCGGTTATGACCTCGGGACTGTTATCCGGCGCAGCGCAGCGCATCAAATCGAAATCGCAATGGTCGAGGAAAGCGTCTCAAAAGAGCGTGCATCGGCCTGCTTAGCTGCCCCGATGGCACGCAAAATTTCTTGGGTCTCAACCAAGAGAGGTTCGCCGTCTATCAAGCCACTACCGAATGCCAGTCGGTCACTTGCGCGCCAGTTCACCATGGCGTTGGCACCAACCACCGAGCTTAAGTCCACCCCTAAAGGGATTTCAGTAAGCTATCAAAGGCACTGCAATGAGGCACCTATCGGTTTGGTGATCGGTGCAGCCTCCGTGACCCAGACCCGGGTTGGAGTTCTGGTGGCTAGATATCCCAATTTGCGGTGTCTTCGCGAGCTGCCCGATGCTGTCTCGGAAACGATCACGGAGCCGGGTGTCGTCCTGCCTAAGTCCATGGAGATGGGTCCATTACACGAAGCCACAAACGTCGAATTTAACCTACGTTCGCCTAGCGAAATCACACTGGAGCGAAGCCCGAAAGTGACCACTCTCCGCATCAGCTACATAGACAGCTGCCAACTGCGGTATGCTATCTATGCTCGTGACGTTTCAGGTCGTCTAGCTGTTGGCACCTTGGCGATTAAGGCAGCGGCGACTTTGGTTTCTTCAGCCGGTACTGACGCCACTTGTGTGAGCGAGCCAGTTAAGGCGGAATTATTGCAACCATTTCTTGCTGCTCACTTGGATGCAGGTCAGATTTATCCTCTGCGTTTACGCGGGATCTGAGATCCAATTGGGCTCCAAAAAGACGTCAGACTTTGAGCAACAGAACGTGTAAAATAAGTTCACGGAGTTGTCATGCTGACGCAGATTCAGTTGAGTTCAGAAGCTTTGCGACACAACTACGGGCTGTTCTGTCAGCTCGCAGGTAAGTCGCGTGTGGCCCCGGTACTAAAATCTAATGCTTATGGACACGGACTTAAAGAGGTCTACAGTGTACTGGCTGCCGAGAAGCCTGAATGGCTGTGCGTTAATTATGTGGCCGAGGGGCGGCTACTGCGGCAGCTCGGTCATCAGGGCCGGATTTTAGTTGTCGGCCCCGCCGTCGCTCGAGAGCTTGGTGAAGCTGCCAGTCTCGACCTCGATATTGTGGTTGGCAACGAGACATTGCTAAATGCTTGGATCCAAGCTGCCACTCGCCCTAGGTTGCACCTCAAGTTTGATACCGGCATGTCTAGGCAGGGGTTCGCTCCCGATGACGCTAACCAACTTGTAATTAGAATGAGCCAGTTTAAGGATCGGCTGATCGGAATCTGCACCCATTTTGCCAACGTCGAGGATGTGACCGACCACGGCTATGCGACCAGGCAGTTGAATCTTTTTAACCAGGCCGCGGCTCTTTTCAAGGGTGGCGGTTATCGCCTCATGTTGCATGCGGCATCGAGTGCTTCGGCGCTCATCATGGCTCAGAGTTACTTTGATTTAGTGCGAGTCGGTATATCCATGTATGGCCCTTGGCCCTCACCTCTAACGAGAGTGTCTTACTTGCAGCTCAAAAGTGACGTATTGGACTTAAGGCCCGCTCTGAGCTGGACGACCGAAGTTACGACAGTGAAGCCTGTCTTAGCAGGCCAATTCATAGGCTACGGCTGCACCTTCCGAGCGATTCGGGACATGCGCATTGCCGTATTACCAGTTGGTTACTATGAGGGGTACCCGCGCCTAGCCGGGGAGGCAGCCAGCTACGTACTTATCAAAGGAGCTAGGTGCCCTATCGTGGGACGGATCTGTATGAACATGATGATGGTGGACATCACCCACCTTGCGGATTGTCAGGTTGGAGATCTGGTCACACTCATTGGGGCGGATGGTCAGGACATGGTGTCTGCGCAGGATATCGCAGGGTGGGCCCGGACTATCCATTACGAGTTGCTAACCAGGTTGCATGGCGATATACCGCGTCACCTGGTTTAGGTGCAGGCGGTCATGCTTGATCACGAAGGAGTCCCAGTGGACATCTTGGCTCACTATCATATGTTCGATTACAGGGCTCGCTGTGCAGTAGCGGTTACCACTGAAATAGTGCGCGAGCTCCAAAAGCGCCACCAGCTAGATCCCGTGACCACGATTGCTGTGGGTCGCGCCGTGAGTTGCGCGGCTCTACTTGCATCGGTCCTAAAGTCGGGTCAGGAGTATGTGCACATGCGGTTTGCTGGTGAGGGCGGCTTACTGGAAAAGGTGATCGCTGAATGTAACGGAGACGGCCATTGTCGGGGCTATGCAGTGCCTCCACGCTTACTCGAAGTTATGTCGCCCGGCGATGAGGCTCCAGGATCGGTGGGTGAGGCACTCGGCGGTAGAGGGCTACTGACCGTGACGCGTGGTCTCCCTGTGGAGCTAGGCGGGCCGTACAATGCAGTCAGCGCACTTGAAAATGGCGAGATAGCCACCGACATAGCCAGGTATTTGACCGATTCCGAGCAGATCCCCTCTGCAGTTGCGGCGGGTGTAAAATTAGCTCCCGACGGCAGCGTCTTGGCTGCTGGTGGTGTTTTAGTGCAAAAACTCGGGGGAGCCGTCCTCGAGGAGGCAGAACTCACCGCGATCGAGGAGCGTATGCGCCAGCAACTCTCCATTTCTGATCGGATAGCAGCGGGCCAGTCTAGCGATGAAATCGTTGCATTCTTGCAGGGAGACATCGGTCAGTTCGGGCTGCTCATGACTCGGCCCCTGACTTTCAAATGTACGTGTACCCACGACAAGATGATGCGGGCGCTCGTGGCGCTCGGTGAGGACGAGCTAAATAGCATCCTTAAAGAGACCGGAAAATTAGCCGTGCGTTGCCAGTACTGTGCGGAAGAGCGGGAGTTCCGCCTAGCGGAGCTCATCAAACACTAAACTGGTGCACTTGCTCTCTTAAAGAGTCCGAAGCGGATACCGTCTGGATCTTCGCAGAGCTGAACTAAACCGTAGCCTGGCAGCTTAAGGGTTGTGGGTATCTTTCGACCACCTGAGTTAACCACTCGTTCCAGGGTAGACTCGGGGTCGTCGACGGTAAAATAGAGAGTGAGTCGTTGCGGACCCGTACCATCCGTAGCGGCCGTTGGTCGCAAGCTGATGCCAAAAGGGCAGTCTCGCGGCACCTCTAGGAGCACCATTTCGTGGAACTCTGCCGGAACCGGTCGCCAACCAAAGGCATCACTGTAGAACCGAATCGATTTGGCCAAGTCATTTACAAGAATTTCGATTTGGCTCAATCGGACCGGGTCGACTGCAGGACGACTCATGATCTCACTTCAAGTCGGCCATCCTTGCTGACAAAGAGTGGCCCGACGATATTGCCGTTAGGGAAACGCTCAGGTTCTTTAAGTTTCCACCCGTGTTTGAGAAAGGCTTCGATCACTGAACGGCGAATCCTGGTATTGTCGGGACTCTCGTCGCCAATAAATCGTTCAAGTGCACCCGGCACTGCGGGGTCGTCTTGCTCGATTAGGACTTCCGTGGCGGCAAAACGAACTCTCTCGTCAGGGTCTGCCACAAAGTGTAGTAGCTGTCCTGCGAAGTCAGGTAATTTGTAGTCGATCATGTAGCATAAGATATCGTAATTCTTATCGACTTTTGCCTGATCAAAACGGACATCGGCAAATTCGAGGGCGCTCTTAAGAATTTCGATGACCTGATCTTCTTTGCCGAGGGCCTTGAGAGTCTTGATCGGCCAAGCAATGCGATTAGTGGTTAACAGGTGCTCTCGTACATGCGGCAGCGCAGGTTCGCCGTAGGCGATGATGCCGTCCATGCAGGATTCCTTTTCTCTGGTGTCATTGATGCCGTGCTCCAAGCTGTACTCAAAACGCTGCAGCAGAGCTGGCACCGCAACATGCGGATCATCGAGGCCTTTAAAGTACTCGATTGCGGCTTGCCGGTCTTCCTTGATGGCTTTGGGATTTTTGATGACGGCCAGTGACTTGCTAATCTTACGCTCGTCACGCTGTTTGCGGTAATCTTTGAATCGGTCAAATAAGCCCACGGTAACCACCCCTTCCGGATACGAGACCCCGAATACTCTAGTCTCATCTTGGCATCGTGCCTAGGTTTTTCTGGCCAACTGCATCTATGTCCAGCATTACGCAATCACATGACTAGAAAGGCTGAATTATGTTATGGCTGAGGCTTGTACCTTACGTGTGGTAAAGGAGCTAACCCGTGGCTTTAGGCCAGGAGCAAAACTTTAGCGTTAGCGCCGATGAGATCGGTCGGGAGTTGGCGGGTCTCGTGCTGGCCGCCGGTAAAGGCACTCGCATGAAGAGTGCTATGCCTAAGGTTCTGCACCCTGTTGGTGGCCGACCGATGATAGGTTGGACGCTTGCCACTTTGTCCCAAGTCGGTGTGCAGTCGGTCATCACTGTGGTTAGCGAGGATCAGCCGGAGTTGCTTGGCTATCTGCGGGGTCATCCGGCTATCAGAGTCGCTTCTCAGAGGAATCGTCAGGGCACAGGCGATGCGGTGGCTGCCGCCGCTGGTTTATTCGCCGGTATCGAGCCGCCGTCTTATGCGGCTGGGAATATCCTGCAGGGGCAGCCTGTCGGCAATCCTTTTGTACTGATCATGGCGGGAGATGTGCCAGGTGTGCATCCTGCGTCATTACGGAGCTTCATCAACTCAATCTATGCCAATGGCGCTGACCTAGCCGTACTAGGTATGCGTGTGCCTAATCCCCAGGGCTATGGGCGCATGATAACTAAGGGCACTGAGCTTTTCGGTATTGTTGAAGAAAAAGATGCCACTCCGAGTGAGCGTGACATCAATCTTTGCAACACAGGCATCATGGCTGCGCGAGTTGAAGTGCTTTTTGCCGCCTTAAAGATGCTCAAGCCGGACAACGCGCAGCAGGAATATTATCTCACCGATTGCGTCAAGTATGCGCGCTCACTGGGGTACAAGGTGTGTGCTCATGAAGCCAAGAGTTGGCAGGAGTTTTCAGGTATCAACGATAGAGAGCAGCTGGCCTCTGTCGAATCATGGTTGATGGCTCGCAAAAGACGGGAGCTAATGCTGGCTGGAGTCACGATCCAACAACCAGAGTCGGTTTATATCGAGGACACCGTTGAGGTCGGACCGGACACTGTGATTGAGTCGGGTTGCCATCTTGCTGGGATGACGCGCATCGCCTCGGGCAGTGTGATCGGTTCAGGCTCAGTGTTGAAAAATGTGACTATTGCGACTGCAGAATTAATACCTCCAAATAGCGTCAAGATTAGCTAAGAGGGTTTGAACATATGTGCGGTATCGTCGGCTATATTGGTAAGCAGAAGTGTGTGGACATCCTTTTTGAGGGGCTCTCTCGATTAGAATATCGAGGCTATGATTCGGCTGGAATCGCAGTCCTTGAGGGTGGCGACATTGGCATAGTAAAGGCCGAGGGCAAGTTAAACCAACTGAAGCCGCTCTTGGCGGAGCTTCCCGCAGGTGCCACACGTGGCATTGGGCATACTAGGTGGGCAACTCACGGCATACCCAACACAACCAATGCTCACCCTCATGCACATGGTGATGTGGCGATAGTTCATAATGGCATTATCGAGAATTACCTTGAGCTAAAAAAGCAGCTGCAATCTGAGGGAGTCAAGTTTCAGTCCGAGACCGACACCGAGGTCGCGCTGCAAGTTTTTGTTAGGGAGCTCGCTAAGCACAAATCGCCTTTCAAGGCGATTATGGCCGTGATCCCGCAGTTACGCGGAGCATTTTCCCTCGGGATCCTGATCGGCAGCGAACCTGACGCAGTGTACGTGGTCAAGCAGGGGTCGCCTCTAGTTATCGGGGCAGGTCGTGGGGAGAACTTCTTTGCAAGTGATGCCATGGCAATCGTCAAACACACGAGTCGAGCCCATTTTCTGAATGACGGTGAGATTGGCCGTATCACGGAAAACGGGGTCGAAATCTGGGACTTCGATGGCAAGGTTGTGGCCCCACATTTTGTCGAGTTGGACATATCGAGTGCGAGTACCGAAAAGCTCGGCTTCAAGCATTTCATGCTGAAGGAGATTCACGAGCAACCGCGGGTGCTGTCGGCCATGCTTCAGCGCTTAATTAATCTTGATACTGGGATGCTCAATACGGCAGAGCTTGGACTCGATCGTTTGGATCTCAAGAGAATCGACAACATTTGCATGGTGGCATGCGGCACGGCTTATTATTCGGCACTACTTGGCAAGTATTACCTTGAGCCGGCCACTCAGTTGCCGGTCAATGTTGAGTTGGCAAGTGAGTTCCGTTACCGGAAGCCATGGCTCAGCAAGAATACCTTATTCATCGCTGTGTCACAGTCAGGTGAGACTGCTGATACTCTGGCGACTGTGAAACAGGCGAAAGAGCATGGCTGCCAGGTTCTGGCTGTTTGCAACGTTAAGATGTCCTCTATAGCGCGCGAGTCACATGTCACCTTGCATATGGATGCCGGTCCCGAAATTGGAGTGGCTTCTACTAAAGCATTTACGTCCATGTTACTTGCTCACTATTTGTTGGCTCTAGGTCTGGGTTACCAGCGTAAGACGTTGACCTCAGGTGATCTTCAGTCTGCCGCCGCCCATCTTAAGACTCTCCCGGCACGCATGGATCAAGCGATCGACGGCAAGGTTGCCATTGAGCAGTTGGCATCGCGGTATGATGAAGCCACAAATTTTATCTTCATAGGTCGAGGCAGCAGCTATCCGATCGCCTTGGAGGGTGCTCTCAAACTCAAAGAGATCTCCTATATTCACGCCGAAGGCTACGCCGGTGGTGAGCTCAAACATGGGCCTATCGCTTTGATTGATCGGCATATGCCGGTAGTCGCAATTGCTCCGAATGATACCTACCGCGAAAAGATGATCTCCAATATCGAGGAGGTTAAGGCAAGGCAGGGTCGTATTATTGCAGTTGGTGATTTGCACGATCAGCACTTACGGCGACTTGCCGACGACTATATTGCATGCCCACATATTGATGACTCAGGATTACAGGCAATTCTCTCGGTCGTTTGTCTGCAGTTGCTCTCGTATTATGTGGCTGTAAAACGCGGCACCGATGTAGACCAGCCACGAAATCTGGCTAAATCCGTCACAGTCGAGTGAGGCAAATTTTGGAAACTGAGAGCCGCGGTGCCAAGCTGCTAGCTGGACTAAATGATGTGCAGCGCCAGGCTGCTATGCATAAAGATGGTCCGTTAGTTGTTTTTGCTGGTGCTGGAAGCGGCAAGACGAGAATCATCACTCACCGAATTGCCTGGTTGATTGAGCAGGGTGTGAGGCCTTGGGAGATTCTTGCCGTAACCTTTACTAACAAAGCCGCTCTAGAGATGCGCACGCGGCTTGAGTCTCTGACTCCGCAGGGTAATCGTTGCTTAATTGCCACCTTCCACTCTGCTTGTGCCCGATGGTTGCGTGAGTTCGCGCCAGAGCTAGGATTTACCTCTGACTTCACAATATATGATGACTCTGATCAGCTAACGGCTCTTAAAACTGTTCTCGCTGAGTTAAATGTCAAACTCGACGAGGAGAACACCGCGCAAGAGTACAAGGCATCGATCAACCGCGCCAAAACGATGGCGATGTTGCCGAGTGATGATCGCCTGGCGCGAGAATACGGCGATCAAATGCCTCCTGTGGGTATGCAGGTTTATAAGCGTTACCAAGAATACCTTGCCAGCTGTAATGCTATGGATTTTGGTGATCTCATCATGAATATGTTGTTGCTACTTAGGCGCAACAATATGGTGCGGGATGTACTCCAGAGCCGCTATCGCTACATTTTAGTTGATGAATACCAGGATACCAATAGAACTCAATTTGAACTCATCGCTCGACTCTCGGAAAAATTTCGCAATCTATTTGTCGTCGGTGATGATGACCAATCAATATACAGTTGGCGAGGTGCTGTTCCCTCTAACATCATCGATTTTGATAAGGTCTACCCCGATGCTGTTCGAGTGACTATGGAGCAGAACTATCGCTGCACGAGCAACATTGTCGATGCTGCAAGTGCGATGATTCAAAACAATAAAAGGCGGGTTGCTAAACGTCTTTTTACCGAGAATGCTGCGGGTGAGTTGATTAACTACCGCCTGGAAACCGATAACGAGATAGAAGCCTGGTGGGTTGTTGGATCCATAAGAGATGAGCTTGATCGGTATCCACTGTCAGAGATAGCAATTTTTTACCGGACTAATAGCCAGTCACGGATGCTTGAGGACGCCCTTCGACGAGAGAATCTGCCTTATCAGATCTATGGCACAGTCCGATTCTACGACCGCGTTGAGATCAAGGATCTCTTGGCCTACGTGAGGATTGTCATCAACCCAAGTGACGATGTTAGTGTCAAACGGGTGATAAATGTTCCGACTCGGGGTATCGGCAAGAAGGCGGAGTCTACGCTTGAGGCTGAAGCGTCACGTCGCGGTCTAGCGCTACTCCCAACGATTGATGCTCTGATCGCTGAGGGGCATAAATTGGCCAGCAAGTTTGCTGGGTTTGCCTCTCTGGTCGCATCTATACGTCGTGATGTTCTGAGCGCTCCTCTAGATGAAGTGATGGAGAAGCTGCTTGCCGCCACTAAGTATCTTAGTCACGTCGAGAAAAAGTATCCTGACCAGGCGATGGATAAGATCGAGAACATTCAAGAATTGGGCGCAGCAATCGCCGATTTTGCTGCCGCCTATCCCGATGCAAATATCGCCGAGTGGTTGCAAACTATAACACTAGTTAGCTCTGAATCTGAAAATAAGGGCGGGGTTTCGCTAATGACCCTGCACATGGCCAAGGGTCTAGAGTTCCCGAGAGTTTACATTGTCGGCTTAGAAGAGGGACTGTTACCTCATCGCAGCAGTATCGATAATGAAGATAGTGTGGAGGAGGAGCGCCGCCTATTTTATGTTGGTATGACCCGAGCCAAGCAAAAGCTGTCGCTTTGCGGCGCTTATAGGCGCCGGACATACAACCAATGGGCAGCTAATCGCCCGTCTCGGTTTCTTACCGAGATTCCGCGCGAATACTTCGCCGAAATGGAAGAAGTTGAAGCGGGAGCTGTGATGCAAGATGTGGGTTCCATCGGGTACGCCGATGGCCCTCGTTATGAATATGATGATGTTGGTAGCGCACCTATTGTCCAGGTCAGTATTGGACAAGTCGTTCGTCACCCTACTTATGGTCGGGGCACCGTCGAGCAAATGAGTGACGAATTCGGTGTTTTAAAGGCTGTGGTACGATTTGACGAGTTTGGTATGAGGAAAGTTGTCCTCAAGCACCTTCAATGAAGGCACTTGAGTTGACGACCAGTTAAGCTCCGGCATTTAAGTACTGGTGCAGGCAGCCGGCTTAGCTTGAGCAACCGAGCTATTAGCAGTGGCGTCAGCGGTAAGCTGACTGTAGCTAGTACACAAGTTTTTAATTTGATCGGCGGAGGCACCGCTAGTAGCTGCAGCCTGAATTTTGCTGCTCAAGGATTTTGTTAAGGTCGTAGTTACCTGGGTTTTGAAGGCTTTAGCATTATTTGCGGCGGTGACACCACCAGCAGCCTGTTTACTGATATTGGTGATGTCAGTGAAGGCGCTAGTGATACTCGCTTGGATACTTGAAGGCATATTGGCGATCTTGGCAAATCCCAGGGATACCATCTGAAGGTCGGTGAGTGTAGTTTGTGTCATCGACTTTGCATTCGATGCGTCAAACACTTTGTCAGTCGCAGCAACAATCTCGGCCATCGCATTGATGAGAGTGTTGAGATTCGATGAGCCGAGGGTAGAAACCTTGGCATTGGCGTTGTCGATGCTGGTTTTTGTAGACCCTTCAGGGACGTAGAGAATCGCGCGCTGCAGAGTGACCGCCTCAGCGAGGTGGCTGAGTGCCCAAACAAAATGGGCTTGAGTCGCATATTTTCTCGAATATGTGGTCGCCGTGCATTTGGTACTAGTTTCTCTTTGGGCTTCGGTCGTGATGAGGTCTGAATCGACAAAGGCACAGACGTTGGCAAGAGCTTGATCCAAGCGACTCAGCACTTCGATGCTTGACCGCAATGTTGCGTCGACCTCTTTCGGCAACATGAGTTCGTTGGAATCACCAAAAAGCACCAGCTCCGAGGGCGAAGTGCTTACATCAGTGGTGGCAAATTCGCGTAGGAACAGATTGCTCCTGTCGTCTTTCGACAAGGTGATGATGTCCTGAAGTTTGACCAGTACTGATGACAATCCTGACGATGTCGAGCCCGAGGTTGACGATGTTGGATTGGTATTAGTCACCGTATTTGTGGGAGGTGCTGGGGCAAGCTTGTATTCCTCACCGCGTAGGTCTTCGCGCGTTTCTGCCGTCGACTCAGATATGTCTAGTTTTTCTATGAGTGCGGTCGAGGTGGAGCTTGAGCTACCTGACTTACTAATGTCGATGAGCTTGCGAGCTAACACAAAAGGATCGACACCAGCCTGAGACAAATGAATGTATCCGAGCAGGATGTTAGCTCTCTCGTTCAGCCCATTTTCAGCCACAATACTGCTGGCGAGCTTTTCGGCATCACCGAAATTACCGCGATCATATGCGATCAGCGCCGCCTGTAACTTGCCGTCGGCTGAGGTGTCAGTACCACCAAATATTTTGTTGAGATTAGTGGTGCCGCCACAGGCTGCAAGTAAACAGCTGGTCAGGCATGGCGCCAATTGGGTGAAAATGCGAGATTTCATAGTCATGATAACTAACCTCAACTTCTTAGCTAGTAAGTTAGAAGCCTTAATCAGCAAAAAACACGATGTCTTCATTCGCTTCAGTTAAATGGTACTTGTCTCGTAGGACTTTGCGGGCATAGCTAGGGGATGTCCTGATACGTTCAATTTCTGCCGAGATTTGTTCAGTTTCAGACTGTAACGTGGCCACGGTCTGCTTGAGAACCTCCCGACTTCGTTTTAGCTCGTAGTAGCCACCGACAGTTGTGGTGCCGCGTGCCAGACCCAAACATAAGACAATGATGCCAATGACAAGTAGTACGGTTGCGACGCCGCCTGGAATCAGACTCGTTCGATTCATCGCTACGCTCGATGGGTGTTTGGTGGTAAACTTGGAGGTGATTGTCTAATTATAGCATGTTGCTAATTGCCCAGCCTAGCAAGCCACACGCAGGCTGAACTTTTGGAATTAGTCTGACGGCTTGGCAACTTGACGCGGTTATAGGTGCATTTTTCACTAAAGTTTGTGACCAAATTGCCGATAATGAGCCTGCTAATGGGTGACTTAGGGTTAGAAGGAGTCGGTTGTGCTTAGGTCGTATTACCGGATGGCGGTTGGAATATCCCTAGTCTCTTGCCTCGGTCTGGTCCTGGCGATCGGATGTAAGGGTCGAGATTCACAAACCATTGAAATCAATCCGGTTCCACCGAAGGCGCCAAGCTCGCCCGCTCCATCTGCCAATGGTACCGGGAGTAGGACCTCGCCTAACCCCAATTTTTACGATCAGTTTGATTCCACCCCAACCCCGAAGCCGGGGATTCCCCCTGCATCGGCCCCGGCACCGGTTGGCCAGCCCTCCGGTCCTCTAACTCCGAGTCCCTCGCCAACTCCGTCACCGACTCCATCACCGGGTCCATCACCAAGCCCGTCACCAAGTCCCGCTACGCCTCCGAGCGATTGTGACCGATCTAACTCGACCCATTTCGGCACAGGCTACGGTAGCCCATTTGAGCAAAACGGTATCTGGATGTCCTATGCAGACCAGGGTGAGACGCAGATCTGTAAACTAGCTGTTCCACGCTGTAGTGCGAACGGTGGACAGGGATACGGGCTGAAATTTTGCAAGGGTCCGTTGACGCTTGCCAAGGATGTAAACCCATCGGATGGAACGCCGCACAATGACTCCATCTGCGTAACGCAGTATGGGCCATCGTGCACACCGTGAAGTTCAATTGGGATGCGGCTTAAGCCTCATCCTCATCAACTACGCCGCGACCGGACTTTTTCATCCGCTCCAGCTTCTCTTTATACTTTACGCTGTGGCGACACCATGGACGAAGCTCAAGGCGACGCTTAGGAATAGGCTCGCCCGTTCCTTCGCAGTAGCCGTAGTCGCCAGTTTCTATTTTCGCTAGCGCATGATCGATCTCACTGAGGAGCTTGCGGTCACGATCCAGTAGGCGGAAGGTCAGATTTTGCTCCACCATAGCGGATGCCTGATCGACTTCGTCCATCATCTCGTTCTTATCAATCTGGATGTTGCCCTCTTCCATAATATGTCGGGCTTTGGCCAGAATTTTACTCCGCTCGCTGATTAGTAGGGTGCGAAACACCTCAAGCTCATCTGCTGAAAAGAGTGTCACATTCGGAGCACGAGGAACGAACTCCTGCTGGGGCACTTCGATAATCTTGGGCTCTACCCGAATTGGTGCAGGTGCAGCTTTAGCAGATTCACCCCTGGAGGCGGCAGCTCGCTCGGTGGTGGCATCCGCTTTCTTGCCGGCAACTGGTACTCCGCGGCTCACGCGCTCGTCCAAGTCTTTTCTAGTGCCTGGCTTTGCAGGCACAGCCGGAGTTGGATGCTTCTTCGCTTCGACTTTTTTAGGAGCGGGAGCTTCAGTCGCTTTCTTACCAAGGGGCGCCTTTGTCGGAGCAGCAGTTGGCTTTTTCTTGTCGGCTTCCGCTTTGGAACTGATTGCTCTCACCTTGGTTTCCAAGGGTTTCTTGGTAGCAACCGGCTTCTTAGCGGGGGCCTTTTTGACGCTGGCAGCTTTTTTAACAGGTTTGGATGTTTTTTTCATAGCAGCCTTCTTCACAGCAACAGCTTTGACGGCCCGCCCGCTCAAGCTTTTCGGAGTTTGTTTAGCCATCGGCGATTCCCCATCTCGAGGGACCCGAGAGCACCCGGTTCCCGACATTAACTCGTATGCTGGCTCGATGTTAAGCAGCAAGTATATTGATGGAAACACCAAAAAACAAGCAACTCGCATCGTCGCCCGGAAACGCTCAAACTAGCTCGTCCTCAAACAATGGTTGAGGTGATTTTGGGTACGCCAAATCTTGCAATTCAGCAATGATATTAAGTGCTTGTATTGGGGTTAGGCGGTTTACATTAAGGCTCTGCAAGCGACTGACCAGGCCACTTGGGGCAGCCGTAGGGGCGGGGACGCGCGTTTGCCTTCCGGGTAGCTCGAGGCCCATGGTCTCAAGCGGGAGACTTTCGACCTTAGCTGTAGCGCCCTTTACGATGCGCTCGGATTTTGCCGGCTGATGCTCAGACTGGGTTGGTTCAGAGCCAAGTTCAAGGAACTCAGCTGCTTGAGCGAGGACATGTTTTGGAACCCCTGCAAGGCGGGCTACTTCGAGTCCATAGGAGTTATCGACCGATCCATCTTTGAGTCGATGCGTGAAGAGTATAGTCTCGTTTTTTTCAACGACCTCAATTTGCATGGGCCTGACGCTCTGAAGTTCATGAGCTACCTTCACTAGTTCGTGGTAGTGAGTGGCAAATAGGGCAAAACACTTAACCCTCTCGGCAAGGTCTTGGAGGATCGCCGCTGCTAGGGCTAGGCCGTCTCGGGTAGATGTGCCTCGACCGACCTCATCCAAGATGACGAGGCTACTGCGACTAGCATGACGCAGAATGTGCGCGGACTCCGACATTTCGACCATAAAGGTGGACTGTCCACGAGCTAGATCATCACTTGCGCCTACACGCGTAAAAATTCGATCAAATACAGGCAGTCTAGCCTCTAGTGCCGGCACAAAACTGCCAATTTGGTTGAGGATAGCGGTGATGGCTATCTGTCGCATAACAGTAGATTTGCCGGCCATATTCGGACCGGTGATCAGGATTTGCTTCTGATCGTCCGTGATCTCTATGTCGTTGGGTGTGTAGGCATGTCGACCAACGTAGCGTTCAACGACCGGATGCCTGCAACCGCGAAGATTTAATCCTCCGTCGGTGACGAGGGCAGGTTCGACATAGTTTTGTCTGAGTGCGAGCCAAGCAAATGCCTGAAGTAAGTCGATCGTACCTAGAGCTTGGGCCGTAGATCTTAGGTCATTCTTGAATTCTGCCAATCGGCTCAGCAGATCATGAAAGAGTTGGGTCTCTCGCTGTACCGCGCGGTCGCTGGCAGATAACAGAGTTTCGCCAAGTTCCTCTAGCTCGACGGTGACGAAGCGGTCGCAATTGACCATGGTCTGCCGACGAATAAAGGTTTCAGGAACCTTGGCTGAATGGGTTCGTGTGACCTCAATCAGTAATCCATACGACTTGTGATTCTTGATTTTAAGGCTACCAATGCCGGTAGCGGCTCGCAATTTTTCTTGGTAGGCCTCAACCTGTGCTTCGCCAGATCTTGCGAGTTCGTTTAAGTGATCTAGTTCTGAGTCGAATCCATGGCGGAAGACGGAGTTACCGTTGCCCAAGCTTTTGGGCTCATCGCACAGGCTTGCAGTGAGTATCTCGAGGCTAGCTCGACTCATCTTCAGGGCGACAGTGAGGGATTTATAAACCTTTCCACTCAGTTTGGCTTGTTCACTTATGATCAAAGAATCAGCAAGCCACATTGCTGTGGTTAATGTGTTACTCACCCGCAATAAATCCACTGGACTTGCATTCCCGCCCAGGATTCTAGTAGTCAATCGCTCTAAATCGCCGACCGACTTCATGTGTGTGCGGACCTCTTGTAGCCTTTGCTCACCGAGTTCGGTGAGACAACGCACTGCTTCATGACGTCCACGAATTTGATTTGGATCGAGCAGTGGATTGGCAAGAAAATAGCGCAGAAGTCGTGCGCCCATTGGCGATAAAGTGTGATTAATTTCCCTAAAAAGACTGCCTTCGCAGTCGCGACGTCGAGCGGTCTCAAATAGCTCAAGATCGCGCACAACCGTTTCGTCTAGAGACATAGTATGCGCTTCTGACAGTGGCCTTACGCTCAAGAACTGGCTAATCCCTGTTTGCAGTGAGCGAAAGTGACCTAGCAAAGCTGACACTAGAGGCTCTCCACCAACGACTTTTCCGCACGGCTGTGAGGAGAGGTCAGTGGCCCCGAACACTTCGCCAAGCATGGCCTTTTGCTCTGCCTGATCACGCAAGGTTGACTCGGGTAGGGGCTCAATTAGTAGTGGGAAAGCCTCCCGGTAATGACGCAAAAGCTGTTCGAACTCCGGTTGAAAAAAACGCCGCGCCAGTAATTCCCGGGGGCGGTATTTTTCAATGTTAGCTCGTATTTCAGCGAGGTCTTTGACGTTGCCGAGGCGTAGCTCCCCGGTTGATAAGTCGGCAATTACGAAAGTCCAGCAACCCGAGCCCGGCTCTTCATGCACTGCCGCCACATAGTTTGGCGCGTCGCGATCCAGAGCTTCCGGATCGTCGATACAGCCTGGGGTCATAATTTTAATGATGTCGCGCTTAACCAGACCCTTAGCTGTTGCTGGATCCTCGATTTGATCGGCAAGCGCTATTTTGAAACCGCGTTTGAGCAGTCTAAGCCAATAATTCTTAGCGCTATGATGGGGAACCCCACAAAACGGTATCTTCTGTTCATCGCCGCGCTCTCTGCTCGTCAGAACCAGCTCTAGAAGGGGGGCGACCAGCTCGGCGTCGCTGCCGAAAATTTCATAAAAGTCACCCATTCTAAAGAACAGGATGGCATCACCACAGCGTGATTTAAGTTCCCAGTACTGACGCATCATCGGGGTCATTGCGGCAATCTCAGCAGCAGTCGGCAAGGCCATAACTTTCTCACTCTATGGGGAGTCCTGAAATGACAAACGCTGCACTCTAACAGAGCCCCGAGCGACGTCCCAGAATTAGCCGCATTTAGCTGTAAAATCAGAAGCTAATCTGTTTTTTTGCCTAGGACTTGGCCAGTGTCAGGCAGCGTACCACGCTCGCCCCATGTGCCTTAAGTGCCACAGCCGTGCGGTGCAAAGTAGCGCCCGTCGTCACGACATCGTCGACTAGCAGCACTCGGTTTGGATATTCTGATTTGCTATCAGGACTAAAGGCACCAAATTTGCTGAAGTACTGGCGCACAGAGACGAGAGTAGATTCGACAGGATCGTTGGCAGCACGCTGACCCCTGTCACGACGCGTCTGCTTACGCCATCTCCAATAGAGCTCACGAGGTGCGGATCGGATCTCTTTACCATAGATTTCCGTCAAGGCAGTGGTGATTAGCGAGGCAACATCAAGACGGCCGTAAAGTCGACTCCAAAGGCTACTTGGTGCTGGAACCACAACATCCGACCACGAAATAAGATTTTTGGCTTCGTCTCTCTTCGTCGTGATTGCAATTAGCAATTTGAGGGCAGATAGGTCGCGTCTCACTTTAGCTCGCAAGATCAATTCACGCGTTATGCCACGGTAACGCCATAGGCTATGAATGTCGCAGATTGGACTTTGAGCGCTGACATGGCGCGCTCGATGATCGCGTAGGCTGAACTCTTCGAGCTCACGTTGGCAATTAGAGCATAAGCTGCCTTGTTCACTTGCGCTCCGGAGGTTCACAAAGCATATACGGCAAAATTGCATCAAGGCGAAAAATCCATCTCTTATTTAGGATGAATTGACCGAATGCGCACTTGATTGATCACCTCGATGATCTCGCTAACATGTGATAATTCCGCCGCGGCCGTAAAGCTAACTCTCACAGAGTTAAGACTCACCCACTCAGAGTAACCCATTGCGGTCAGTACATGACTAGGTCTAGCTACACTGGACGAACAAGCGCTTCCACTTGATGCGTATATATTTGCGAGATCGAAGTTTAGCAGGATGTCATCTCCGGCTACCCCATCGATATGAAAATTTACGGTATTAGGTAGCCGTTCACTTTCATGGCCATGAATTACGACACCAGGTATGAGTCTCAATTTAGCGACGAACTCATCTCTTGCTGCTGACATATTGGCGACACTAATTGGGAGTTCTCCTAATAACTCTCGTGCCCTAATTCCAAAAGAAACTATACCCGGCATATTTTCTGTGCCGGCGCGGCGCCCTCGCTCCTGACCTCCGCCCGTCACCAGAGGGCTCAGTTTTTTTCCTCGGCGCAAATATAAGGCGCCGATACCCTTGTAGCCGCCTATCTTGTGTGCGGAAAAGGCTGCTGAATCAATTTCGCTTTTCGCGAGCCACGAGAGGTCGGATTTGCCAAGAAGCTGTACCGCATCGGCATGTATGTGAACTTTGCTGTTCAGTTTCCTTATCCTACTCGCAATTTCGGCGGTAGGCAGTACGACTCCGGTCTCATTATTAGCCGCAAGGTAGGAGACCACCGCTGTATTAGGCGTGATAAGTTGCTCAAGTGCACTTAGATCGAGCTGTCCTGTGGCCAAGACCGGTGCGATCTTCAAATCACAGAGCCCACGCTCACTAAGTGCTCTGGCAGTCTCTAAAACCGCGGCGTGTTCAGTAGCGGTAACTATCACACGCGGGACAGGATATTCCTGGCGAGCGACATTTATAGCTCCCGTCAGAGCAAAGTTGTTCGCCTCGGTGGCCCCGGAAGTAAAAATAATTTCATTTGAAGTGGCACCAATTAGGCGAGCAACCGCCGTCCGTGCATCTTCAAGAGCGATCTTGGCATTCCTTCCCGGGGCATGAATAGACGAAGGATTACCGTCAACAGACTTTAATGAGGCGGCCACGGCATCGTAGTGTGCTGGAGTAACTGGATAGGTGCCATTGGCGTCGACGTAAATAGATTTAATCATTTGGGGCTACGCGTCGAAAAGAGATCGTTATTATTAAAGTAAAACAAACTCAATCAAGCCCCAGCATTTAGCATTTAGTTTGCCTATTGGCCATAGGCTTACCTACGATGTCCGCGAGCTAATTTTAGCCTGGACTAGATTTGGCAGTCTCAAGGACCTGAGCCAGGACCCGCTTGCGCGCCGCCCTGACCTGGGAGGACTTGTAGCGGTCGTGATTGGCATCCCCGGACTGAGCTTGTTGATGGGCAGCTAAATCAAGGATTTGGACTTCAAATGGAAAGAATGCCGAATCATATCTGTGGTCTTTGGCGGTCGGCAGATGCTTGACCATATCCCGAACGGTGGTAATTAGGCTCGTTAACTTAGGTTCGCCAGAGGGCTGCCCCTGAGACAGCTTAAATAGCCACTCTAGTTTAGCCGACGGTATCTTGATGAGCTGGCGCCCAGTCATCTGGATCGCTCTATATGAGGTCGATGAATGTGGGTTGCTAGTTGTTGCTGCGACCACCGGCGCTTCGATACTCATCTGAGTTAGCGCATCTCTAAAGGCCTCAGCCGATAAGTTGCCAGCCAGAAGCTTTTGTCTCAGACCGTCGATTTCGGTCTGGAAGCTCTGGGCGTCGATCAGATTATTCCGTGCTCGGGAGGGGTAAGCATTAGGGTAAACAATGATGTTGTGCTCATGCAGCAGTTTTACTGCCAACATGACGTCGCTCAGATTTTTGGTGATAAATCTAATTCCGACGTAGTCATAAATCGTCTCGGCCACATTGTCGCGTTTGTGGAGCAGCTTAAGGATGATCGAGTTGCGACTCTTAACTTCCTTCCATTCGACCGCCGCAAGTTCACAGCGAGCATTAGGGCTGCCAAACCATAATTTGCCGTCGTCATCTTGCTTTAAGTACTCTTGAAAGCGGGAGAAAATTTGAGCTCTTGCCGCTTGCATATCGATGGTGCGATGGACGCCCTCCAGGTGAGCTATGGTGTGCATAACACGCAGAAGGGCACACGCCCAATGACTTCGCCACCTGTCACTAGGATCACAGTTGGAAGCCCAAAGCAGCAGGAGGCATGGATCTTCGCAGTTGATTATTTCATCCGGAGGCTTAATGCCGCGCTGCCATTCCTTCGGATTCAGGAGTTGTTGCTCGATAAAAGCAAGGGCCTCTTCCTTAGCTGCAGTGATCTGCCTGAGTTCCACAGGATTGGTGGCATCGTATCCGTAAGCACGCAGGAATGCCTCGGCTTCATCGTGGCTTTTAATTCTCAGTTCAGTCAAATCTATTGACGACTTGCCACCAATCAGGACGTCCATGATTGGCCAAGGAAATTGCCAAAGGTTTGCGAGTTCGTCTTTAGTCAAGGCTTACTCCCGCATGACTGAATAACCATGATAGCATATTGATAGAACTATAATCTTGTAGAGAGCTTTTCATGATTCAGTTTTGCCGCATCGCCATAGTTATTACTTTGATGCTGCTTGGTCACTCGGCGGCGTTCGCCAGCTCTGGTGGCGCAAAACATGGTGCCGAGGCAGCACCAGCTCCAAAGCCTGACCGCGACAAGCATAATTTTTGGGAGTCGTGGGTGCCGATGCTTGGATTTACTGCGACTAAAATCCCTGGTCTGGTGGATCAGCAGAAAGTTAGTCCCGAAGAGGGGCGCATGTTGGTCGTAGTCTTTATCGCGTCCTGGTGTGAGCCTTGCCAACAAATAATGCCAGACTTAGTTAGTCTTCAGCGCCGCTACAATCAGTTAAATGTGGATTTTGCATACGTGTTTATGCACGACACGCGCGAGGATGCCGAGGGCTTCATGAAAGAGTTTGGTATAGAGAGCGGATACCTAGCTAACGCCGATGTGCATAAGGTCTTTCATAATCCAGAATTGCCAACCATTTACGTAGGCGACAGGCATAAATGGCTGGCGGCACGTTACGAAAAAACCAAGCGAGCTGACCTGGCTCAGCTCGACGAACTTATGAAAATGATCACGGCTATCTAAACGACTTTGGATTATTTACCGCTATCTAGGGCGGATGCAGACTGCACCATCTCTGGATGCCAACGCAGTCTAATTTTCACGAAATCATAGTTTTTGTCGGCTTTGTTCTGGTTAATTAGGGTCCCCAGAGGGGTTTTGCGTTCACCACCGATGTCCGCCGCCTCGAAGTCGATTTTACTCTGATCCTTGCTGCGAATGGTGGCTTCGCCGGTGATAGTCTTAGCGCGCGCCCCTTTAGGTCCGTTATTAGTAGTGCCCTTTGCGCTCTTACCACCAGCAGCCACTGCTTGAGTTGCTGCCGTTAAAGCTAACGTTAGGGTTACGATAAAATGAACTGTTTTCATGAAGACCTCCGACGCCGTATCTGGATGACTTTTCGGCAAAAAATGCAAAAACTTGAGTCATTTTTTAGAATCGCTCGAGATCATTGCCCATTTTCTGCGTATAATAAGAGCTAAGAACCCAACACCCCATCTTCAATCATCATAACATAGCCACAATCAAACCACTTGTGGTTTAAGGAGGCATTCTTGTGAGTGTCTT
>Ga0078894_10000076_pt1 | contig 56441 bp, 45 predicted proteins | sample LauGreSu1BDMLBSD_2_FD_67506 | JGI IMG/M metagenome (GOLD analysis project Ga0078894, IMG submission 67506) | Freshwater lake microbial communities from Lake Michigan, USA - Su13.BD.MLB.SD (version 4) (version 4) | ecosystem: Environmental > Aquatic > Freshwater > Lake | place: Lake Michigan...
AGTAGTTTCCAAAATTATGGTTACTTCTCAGTGAATGGCAGTGTACAATTTACCAACTTAGTAAATATGAGTAGTATTCCAGCCGAATACGATCATATAGTATGGGATTTTGGAGACAATACTCCGTTTAAAGTATTCTATAACCCAGACGATTTATTACCAAATTCAAATGGAGAAAACTTCCAAACAGTTTTCCATACGTATACCACAGATGGGATATATCAAATTACTCTAACTGTTTATAACCAATTTGGTTGTTCAAGAAAAGTAACTAAAACAATAATTGTTGGAAGTGGGGCTACGATGATGTTGCCAAATATATTTACTCCAAATAATGATGGCATCAATGACTTATTCCGTCCTTCATTAGTAGGACTTAAAGATGTTGCCATGTATATTTATGATGGTTGGGGTAATTTAGTTTATGAATTTTCTTCAGAAGTTTCTGTTCTAACTTCAGATTGGGGTTGGGATGGAGTTGAAAAAGGAAAAAATGAGCCTATGAATAATAATTATAGATATTATATAATGGCCACTACTATTAATGATGTTAAAATTGAGAAAGAAGGTAGATTCTTACTTGTAAAATAAAAGAATATGAAAAATAATAACAGCTTTTTACTATTGATATTATTAATTTCGACTGCCGTTTTTAGTCAAGATTATATCTATAAAAATCAAAATGTGGTAATGGGATCTATGAATCCAAGTTTTTATGGTTTTGGAGATTCTTCAAAGGCCGGTATAATTTATAGTACTGAAGGTTTTAATCAAAACACTAAGTTAGATAATAAGTTTGCCTATTTAAATCACTTCTTTGAAAACTATGATTTTTCATTAGCACTTGATGTAAGTTCACAACAAATTAGCTCTTTGGGCTATTCAATTACTTCAACTAATTTACATTATATCTATAAAACTAAATTAAATGAACAATGGGTTTTTAATCCATCCGTTTCTGCTGGTTATGGAAATACTCAGTTAGATTTTAATTCATTAATTTTTGAAGACCAATTAAATGCGTTGACTGGAACTATTGCTGGAGTCTCTAATGATCCAATAAATATAAATAATAATGTTAATTTTCTTGATATTGGTGCCGGGGTGAGCTTTTACAATACTGGAGATGTGTTTAATAATGATTCGCATGTTATGATTGGTGCAAATATTAAACACATAAACAGACCAGAAACCTCATTTAATACAAATGCTTCAAATATTAAGGACTTATTTATTTCCCTGCAAACAGGTATTCAATTTGATATAAATAAATATGACCAAGGGTTCTTACCTTATTATTCTTATTTGTTTTTTTACAACACTTTTTCAAAACAAGGATCTAAATCCAGAATTGATTTATACCAAGAAGCAATCTTAGGAAATGTAGGATTCGGATTGAATCAACATTTTAATAACTATGGTGGTTTTACTGTATCTCAATTTGGTACTTCATTAAATATTTATATTGAAGAAATTCAAATCGGCGCTAATTATTCATTTGAAATGGGTAGAAAAATTGGAGGCACGCCATATAATACCTTCGAAATATATTTAATATTTGATTTTAATCCTTTAAAGAAGAACCGAAGAGGAGATAATAGTAGATTTTTTGATATGCAATAATTATTGCTTCGTTACAAATAAAAAAGGCTGTCTTTCGACAGCCTTTTTATTTAAATATATATTAATTATTTCACCAACTCAAAGTTGCTTTTTAATCGAATATCTGCAGAGGAAGCTCCAATAAATAAATTAAAAGTTCCAGGCTCTGAAGTAAATTCCAATTGGTTATTGTAAAAAGATAGCTTTTGGTTATCAATTATAAACGAAATAGTTTTTGTTTCTCCGGCCGCTAATTTTATTTTCTGAAAATCTTTCAGTTCCAATATTGGACGAATTAACGAAGCAAATTGATCCTGAATATACAACTGCACAATTTCTTCCCCGTCGTATTTACCCGTATTGCTGATATCCATTGTGACTGTTATTTTTTCATTGGATTTCATTTTGGCATTCGATAATTTCAAATTCGAATAATTGAAATTTGTATAACTCAATCCATATCCAAAAGGGAATTTTGGTGTATTTGGCAAATCTATATAACTTGATTTATACAGCTTTTCTTCATTAATTGAAGGCCTTCCGGTATTGAAATGATTGTAATAAATAGGGATTTGACCTTCGGTTCTTGGAAAAGTCATGGGTAATTTTGCCGCAGGATTATAATCTCCAAAAAGCACATCAGCAATGGCATTTCCTGCCTCCGACCCTAACCACCAGGTATACAAAACCGTTGGCATATTATCAGCTATCCAATTAAAAACCAACGGACGCCCCGCATTAATAAGTACCACAATTGGTTTTCCTGTTTTTTGTAATTCTTTAATTAATTCTTCTTGAATACCTGGCAAATGAATGTTGCTTCTACTTTTGGCTTCACCGCTCATGTTGTAGCGTTCACCAATACTCACAATCACCACATCCGATTGATTAGCCACATCAAGTGCCTCTTGAAATCCTGCTCTACTCTCCCCTTCTATATCACATCCTTTTGCATAAAGTAACTTGGTGTTTTTCCCAACTTTATTTTCAATTCCTTCCCATTGTGAGACGATGTAAGTTGAATCCACATCCTTTAAATTAACTGCCCAAAAACCATGGTTGATTCTTTTTGGCTTAACCATTGGCCCAATAACTCCTATAGTTTTAGTTTGTTTTGAAAGAGGTAAAGTATTTGTATCATTTTTAAGTAAGACAATACATTTGGCCGCCACTTCTCTTGCTGCTTTGGCATGTTCTGGATTGTTTAACGCAGCTTCTTGTCGGTCTTTATTACAAAATCTATACGGATCTTCAAACAAACCTAATTCAAATTTCTTACGAAGAATTCGTTTTACCGCATCGTCAATTAAAGCAACTGTTATTCTTTTATCTTTTAACAATTGCCCTAAAGTATTGCGGTAGGTATTGCTTTCCATATCCATGTCTGATCCTGCTGTAATGGCAGAATAGGCCGCTTCAATTCCGTCTTTAGAATAGCCATGCGTATACATTTCACCTATTGAACCCCAGTCGGAAACAACAAATCCTTTATAATTCCATTTTCCTTTTAAGATGTCTCTTTGAAGGTGTTTATTCCCTGTGGAAGGAATTCCATTAATATCATTAAATGCGTTCATAAAAGTGGCAGCACCTGCATCAACGGCCGCTTTAAAAGGAGGCAAATATACTTCCCACAGCATTCGATCACTCAAGTCAACCGAATTGTATTCTCTTCCACCGACTGCTGCTCCATAAGCCGCGAAATGTTTGGCGCAAGCCATAACCGAATTCAAATCTCCCAATTTACCTTGAAATCCTTTTACACGGGCAGTAGCAATTTTGGTTCCTAAATAGGTATCTTCCCCTGCTCCTTCCATAACTCTACCCCATCGCGGATCGCGGCTAATATCTACCATTGGCGCAAATGTCCAATGAATTCCACTTGCAGCCGCCTCAATTGCAGCAATACGCGCCGAAAGCTCCATGGCCGATAAATCCCAAGAGGCCGCTTCTGCCAAAGGAATTGGAAAGGTCGTTTTGTATCCGTGTATCACATCAAAACCAAATAACAACGGGATTTTTAACCGCGATTGCATGGCTAATTCTTGGTATTTTCTTGTTCGCTCCACGCCGTTTACATTCAGCATTGAGCCTAACATTCCAGCTTTGATATCGGCTTCTTTATTCGGATTTACAATTAATGGTCCTGTAATATTCCAATCGTCTGTGTATTGATTTAGTTGCCCTATTTTTTCTTCTAAGGTCATTTTTTTCAATAACGCTTCTACGCGCAAGTCAATTGATTTGCTTTGCGAAAAAGAAATTGAAAAGACAAGAAATAGAACTGTGCTTACTATATATTTCATTTTTTAATAAACTAAAGTTTGAATGGCATGAGGCAAAATAGTCACTTCTGAAGCCCTATTCCCAACACATAAATTATATGTAATTGTAGCATTACTCTGGTTCATCACCACAGTTACTACTTTTCCATCTGGATTTAAAAAAGAGGTGGTAAGCAATTGACTTCTGCTGGCACTACTACTAATTCTTTTAGCTCCTTTATTTATAAATTTTGAAAAATGTCCGATAAAATAATACGATGGGGTATAAATCAATTCACCAGTTTCTATATTACCGTGAATGGGTGCAAAACAGAAATTCCCAACATGATTCGGACCGCCGTTTTGATCCAAAAGCACATTCCAATCGGTCCATCCTACCGTGCCATTATTAAAATCGTTAATCATCGATTTTCCATAACGCTCACCGTTTTTCCATAACTGATAATTTAAAGGATTGAATCGCTCTACGCAACCTTCAGTAAATAATAGATTTTTATTGGGATACATTTCATTTACTTTTCCAATATTATCAAACATCATTTCGCCGCCACTCCAGTTTTCATACCAATGAAATCCAATTCCCCATACATATTTGCTTGCAGCAGCATCCGACAAAATAGTGCTCACGCGTTGTGAAATTAGGTCGCGGTTGTGATCCCAAATTATAATTTTTTTAGATCCAAGTCCGGACTTTTCCAATGTTGGCCCGAGGTAATTTTTTAGAAAATCTCTTTCTTCTTCTGCAGAAAAAATACAAGATTCCCAACGCTGTTTTGCCATGGGCTCATTTTGAATGGTCAATCCCCACACCGGAATTCCCTCTTTTTGTAACGCATTGATGTATTTCACATAATAATTTGCCCATGATTGATGGTATTCAGGAAGTAATTTTCCGCCTTGAAGTTTGCTGTTATTGTCTTTCATAAAAGCTGGCGGCGACCATGGACTTATATAAAAACTCGCGTCTTTCCCAATGGATTGCAAAGCTTTTTGAATTAATGGAATCTTGAATTTTTTATCGTGTTCTATTGAAAACGAATTCAAATTTTTATCCCCTTCCTTTACATAATCATACATATCCGAGCTAAAATCACAGCTAGACATGTTGGTTCTAATAAGCGAATAGCCAATTCCTTTCTCTTTGGAATAATAAGCCTCAATAAATTCGGATTGTTTATTGGGAGGTAATTTTGCAAATACTTCAGCGCTGGAATCGGTAATTGCTCCTCCAATTCCAAGGAATGTTTGGAATTTTTTATCCGGATTAACAAAGACACACACTTGAGTTTCGAGAGGTTGTTTCATCTCTACAAACTTCAAATCGGAATTTGTTTTAGACAATCGATACGAAGTACTATCGGCAGAAGTATACACTTCAATTGATTTATTTTTTATCTGAGAAAAAGATACCGCAGATAAAATTGACAAAGAAAATAACAGAAATTTATTCATTATTTGTTTACATAAATAGTTTCAAATATATTAAAATGGAATTTACAAATACGTGATTGAATTGAATTTATCATCACAAATAAATTTTTGCAATAATCATTAAATTTATTCATTCTTTTTTATAATTTCTATCTTTATTAAGTAAATACTTGTTAAATTTACATTATAAAAAATTAAATTAAAACTTTTCCAAGAGGTTAAGTTGATTTTAAATAATAATTAAACAAAAGTGACTTAATATGCCTAATAAATCTGGATCATTTTTTGTGTGCCTTTTCCTTTTGTTAAATATTGGAATAAAGGCAAACGCTCAATATTCAAAAACTCATTATATTGCTCCTGCACCTTGGTATTATTTTGATAAGACAAATGAACTTATAGTTTCTACAGAAAGTATAATTCCTTTAAGTGTTGAGGTGAAAATTAGTAACGGTTCACTACTTACAACACTTTCAGTAGTTCAAGGCTTTCCTGTACGGTATCGATTTTCAAATCCTCCTTGTGGTGCAGCTTGTACTCCTGCACATTATACAAATACTTTATATAATGCAGAAGGGTTAATTGTTTCAAGCACCGATAAAATTGCTGTTAGCATTCGAAATGTAGAAAGCGATCAAATAAATGGAGGAAACCCTTCTTTTATTAAAGGTAATTCATCTTTATCTAGTTATGGAGATCAAGGATTGGGGGTAGAATTTAGATTGGGTTATTATAGAAGCAATTACTCTGGCTTAAACGGCATTGGTAGCTTAGCTGCCCCTTTGTATAGTGTAATGGCAATTTCAAACAATACACAAGTAAGTCTAAATGGCAACGCTTTAATTTCATTAAATGCCGGACAAGCGTATTGCTTTCAAACAGCTATTGGCAGTTTATTAACCTCAAATAAATCTGTAGTTGTAAACAGCGGGAATTGGGGTGATGCTCCTGGGGGTTGTACCGATGGAGTATTTACGCAAGTTTTACCTGTTGCTAATGCTGGTTATAATTATATTATTGTTAGAGGAAAAGGGACACCTGGCACAAGTACTAATTTGCCCGAGCAAAGCACCATAATTGCTACACAAAATAACACAACTGTAACAGTAAATAATTATAATGATACAGGTATATTTATTGGAACTACAAATTACATACTTTTAAATGCCGGTGACTATCAAACTATTTTTCATGGTGATGCAGCTACAATTTATAGTTCTTCTAATATCATAGCAACAAAGCCTGTTTTAGTATATCAAGGTGTTGCCGATAATTGTGAAAACGACATGTCAATGACTCCACCATTAGACGGATGTACAGGTAGTAATAGAATTGAGATCAGAAAATTTCGAAGTTATTTAGATACTGAATTACCTTATGTTGGAAATATTCTTATAAATGATCCTACAGCAATTGTTTATGTAAATGGTACAAATATAGAAACCGCTTCCGGAAATTTAAGGTTTCAAATCGGAAACACAGGATATTATCTTATTCGATTTACGAACACTGACGTTAGTAATCAAGAGGAAATAATAGTAAATTCTTCTTCTAGAATGAGTGTTTCAATCGTAGAGAAAGGTGGAGGCTTTAGTATGGCAGGATTTTATTCTTCTTTTAGCGATACCCCAGAACAACCTATTTACACAAGTAATTCATCTTCCTATTGCTTAGGCTCTCTTTTAACAGCAGAAACTGGATTGGCTCCCTATCAGTGGTACTTTAACGGAGAAATAATTCCGGGAGCTACAAACCAAACCTATATACCAACTGCTCCGGGAAACTATTCTGTTTCTGGTACTAGAGATTGTGGTGATACTAGACCATCTCCAAACTATCTAGTTAACTGTACCCAAAATATTCCTATTGATGCAATTAATGATGATTTAACTCCAAACCCAATTAATGGCTATCAAGGAGGAATTGCTGGTAATATTTTTTCAAATAATGGAAACGGGCAAGACACTTTTAATTTATTACCTGTTATTGCAAGTGAAATGAATATTTTATTGGTTAACAATGGGGGTGTAAACGGAGTAACAATTACTGATAATGGGATCGTTACTATTCCAAATGCAACTCCTGCTGGCACTTATATTTTAACTTATAGCATTTGTGAAAAATTAAACCCAAACAATTGTGACCAAGCAACAATCACTATTTTAGTAACAGCTCCTGTAATTGATGCAGTAAACGACATAAATAATCCACAAATTAATTCGGAAACCGGAGCTTCAATTTCTTTGTATTTAAACGACACCTTAAATACTTTAACTTTAGTACCTAATGAAGTGATTTTTACCCTAGATAATAACGGAGGGATTTCTGGATCAAGCATAAATAATAATGGCATATTACTAATTCCAGCAGGAACACCAATTGGTGAATATACCATAACTTATTCTATTTGTGAAATAATAAACCCGAGTAATTGTGATACTGCCATAGCAACAATTATTGTAAAAGATCCTTGTGATTTTGATAATTCACCAGATTCTTGTGATGTGATAGTTAACAATTACATATCTGTAAATTCAGACTATAGCAATGAGTATTTACATCTAGAAGGAATTGAAAGATATCCAGATAATTCAATAGAAATATTCAACCGCTGGGGGGTTATAGTATATAAAATTGAAGGATATAATAATGGTATTAATGCATTTAGAGGAATATCCGAAGGAAGATTAACTTTGAATTTAAATGCAAAACTACCGGAAGGAACTTATTATTATTTTTTAAAATACAAAAAATCTAACGGAACAATAAAAGAAAAAGCAGGTTATTTATATTTAAAATTTTAATTTAAATAATTTATGATAACAAATAAGTAATGAAAATATCAAAAATAATTATCGTAGTTAATTTATTATGTGGATTTGCATTTGGCCAAACCTTTCCAAATCCGGCTACACTATCTACAGGACAAGGTACTCCCGGCAATATAGATCCATTATGGGTTGTTTCGGCACTATATCCAAATAACCCGCCTAATCCAATGAGTGCTACTTATTCACCCGCTTTAATAAATAACAATTGTGCCCCAGGTGCTTGGGTAAATCCTGCCGCGCTCCCTGCTCCTATCAATAATGGAAATTGGATAACTCAAAATGGCATTCCATGTGGGGACGGTACTAACGGTTATATCTATTTTAGATTACAATTAAATCTACCCTCAGCATGTAATGGTAGTAATATTGCAACCAATGGTAATTATACTTTATATCTTTCGGGATATGTTGATGATATTATAACCGATGTTTTTGTTAATGGGATAAGTCAGGGTATTAGCGGTGGTGGATTTTGGCCAGGGGCACAACTAAATATCACCTTAAATAATTCGTGGACAAGTGGTTTAAATTATGTTGATATTCTGGTAAGAAATACTGGCAATGGACCATACGGATTGCTTATGGTAGCTGATTATTCAGCAAGTTTAAACTCAGATTTAGATGGTGATGGAATTGCAGACTTAAATGACCTTTGCCCTTGTCAGGCAGGTAGTTTCCCTGATGGTTGTTGTGCTTTTGTTGCCTCTCCATCTGGAAACTCAACCCAAATATTATGTAATGCTGCAACAATAGGTAATTTATCAGCCAATGGAACAGCCATTCAATGGTACGCTTCTACAACAGGCGGAAGTGCTTTACCATTAAATACTCCTCTGGTTAATGGTTCTACATATTATGCTTCACAAACCGTAAATGCTTGTGAGAGCATAAATAGATTCCCTGTTTTAGTTACAATTAATTCACCTAATTCACCTATTGTAAATTCAAATCAAGTTTATTGTAACGCTGCAACTATTGGTAATTTATTAGTTTCGGGAACTAATATTCAATGGTATTCATCTGCTTCGGGTGGCACTCCTTTAGATGTTGATACAGATATTATATCTGGAACTACCTATTATTCTAGTCAAACTATTGATGGATGTGAAAGTTTAATTCGAAGCCAAGTACTTGTAACGCTAGAAGAATGCGATGTTATAATTCATAATTATATTTCTTTAAATGATGATGGTATAAATGAATATTTTGACCTACAAGGAATTGAAAATTATCCAAAAAACAATTTAGAAATATACAATCGTTGGGGTGTATTGGTTTATGAAACAGAAGGTTATAACAACAATACTAAATCATTTAAAGGAATTTCTGAAGGAAGAGTAACTATAAATTCAAATGCTAAACTGCCAGAAGGAACTTATTATTATAACTTAAAATATACCAAAAATAATGGTATTACAGTTCAAAAAACAGGATATTTATATTTATATATAAACTAATTAAAATAAAATTAGATGAAAACAAAAAGGCTATTATTAGTGATATTATTTATAGGGCTTGTAAGTTATTCCCAACAAGATTCTCAATATTCTCAATACATGTATAATACTCAAACTATTAATCCGGCCTATGCTGGATCAAGAGGGGTATTAAGCATATTTGGATTATACAGAGCGCAATGGGTTGGCTTAGACGGCGCACCCAAAACAGGCAACTTTTCAATTAATACGCCTATTGAAAATTCAAATATCGGAGTAGGATTAACTTTACTGAATGATCAAATAGGTCCTACAGTTAGCAATTCAATATCTGCAGATTTATCCTACACGATCAGAACCTCAGAAGTATATAAATTATCTTTTGGTTTAAAAGGAACAGCTAATTTCTTTAATTTCTTTAAAGAAAAACTAAGTCCTCAAATAATTACCGATCCTACTTTAGGTAATTTGAATAATTATTTTTCACAAAATCTGGGTGCTGGGGCTTACTTGCATTCAAATAAAATGTATTTAGGATTATCGGTTCCTAATTTTTTTCAAACAAAAATGTATAATGATAATGAATATGCTATTTATTCTCAGCGTATGAACATCTATTTTATTGGTGGTTATGTCTTTGATTTTTCTCCCAATATAAAGTTTAAACCAGCCTTTTTAGTAAAAACTGTTGAAGGCGCTCCTTTGCAACTTGATCTATCTGGAAATTTATTATTTAATGAAAAATTTATGCTTGGGGGTGCCTACAGATTGGATGCTGCCGCAAGCTTATTGGCAGGATTTCAAGTAAGTGATGGCTTGTATATTGGTTATGGGTATGATCTAGACACAACTAAACTTGTGAATTACAACTCAGGTTCCCATGAAATATTTTTGCGTTACGAATTCTTTAAACCAAAAAACCGAATTGTTTCACCAAGATTTTTTTAATATAACTATAGGATGAATAATAAACTAAAATATCTAGTACTTACCTTTGTTGTTTTTGTAAACAGCTTTGCCCAATCTACCAAATCAAAAGAAGTTAAAGCAGTTAAACAATTTGAAAAATTTGCCTATGTAAATGCAATAAGCACCTACGAACGTATTTTTGCAAAAGGATACAAATCTCAAGATTTATTGCAAAAAATAGGAGATTCCTATTATTTTAAAGCCGATTTAAATACTGCAGCAAAATGGTATGGAGAATTATTTACTTTTTCAAAAGAAATAAATCCAGAATATTATTACCGCTATGCTCAAACTCTAAAAGCAACAAAAAATTATGGCAAAGCGGATGAAATATTAGCCCAATTTTTTCAAAAAAACAGTAAAGATTTAAGAGCAAAATTAGCCAACGCACAAAAAAATTATTTGAGCCAAATTCAAAAAAATTCTGGACGTTTTAATTTAACTAATGCTGGTATAAATTCTAAATATTCCGATTACGGTAGTTCATTTTATAAGGATAAAATCATTTTTACTTCTGCAAGAGACACCGGTGGGTTAATTAGTAGAAAACACGAATGGACAGGTGAAAGTTTTACAAATTTATACCATGCCGACACTCTTTCGGATGTTTCAAAATTAATTCCAACAAAATTTGGAGCCAAACTCAACTCTAAATTTCATGAGTCTACCCCAGTATTTACTAAAGACGGCAAAACTGTTTATTTTACCCGAAATAACTATATGAATGGTAAAAAAAGAAAAGATGCACAAAATTCAACTTTACTTAAAATTTATAAAGCAACAATTGTTGATGCAACTTTCATTAATATAACAGAATTACCCTTTAATAGTGACCAATATAATGCAGCGCATCCAGCCCTAAGTGCAGATGAAAAGACATTATATTTTGCTTCCAATATGCCCGGTAGTTTGGGCCAATCCGATTTATATAAGGTGGCAATTAACCCTGATGGAAGCTACGGAAACCCAATAAATTTAGGTAATGTAATCAATACTGAAGGAAGAGAAACTTTTCCTGTAGTAACTTCAGATAACGAAATATATTTTGCTTCCGATGGACATCCTGGTTTAGGAGGACTAGATGTTTTTGTCTCAAAATTAGAAAAAGACGAAAACTATAAATATGTTGTAAATGTTGGAGAACCTATTAATAGTTCACAAGATGATTTTGGATTTTTAATAAATGAAAATACACGCGTTGGCTATGTTTCTTCAAATAGAGAAGGCGGGCTAGGAAGTGATGATATATATAAATTTAAAGAAACCAAAAAAATTGAATACCCTTGCGAACAACTTTTAAAAGGAGTTGTAATCGATAAAACAACTGGTTTCCCGTTAGCAAATTCGAAAGTAACGCTCTCAGATGCTAATTATAAAATGCTCAATGAATTGACAACAGATAACGAAGGTAAATTTAATTTTGGCGCCGTGGTTTGCGATTCTAATTATTATATAAAAGCAGAAAAAAGTGAATATTCTACTTCCGAAAAATCAGTAATAATCCCAAATGAATCAGGAGAAACAACTGTGGCTTTAGAACTCGATAAAGAAGTTAAGGTAGTAAAAATTGGTGATGATTTATTTAAAGCATTTCAGATTAAACAAATTTACTTTGACCTAGATAAATCATTCATTCGACAAGATGCCGAAGTAGAATTAGCTAAAATTCTAGATGTCTTAGAACAGTATCCAACCATGGAAATTGATGTGCGCTCACATACCGATTGCCGTCAAACAGCATCCTATAATTTATCATTGTCTGATAGAAGAGCCAAAGCTACACGCACTTGGATAATTCAAAAAGGAATTAGCAAATCAAGGATTACAGGGAAGGGATATGGCGAATCGCAACTTGTAAATAATTGTGAGTGCGAACCAACGAATATTTCTTCTTGCACTGAAGCACAACATCAGGAAAACAGAAGATCTGAATTTATTATTACAAAGCTCTAAAACGCTCGTTTATTGATCCTGTTAATTTTAAGAATTAAGAATAATCAATACAGACATCAATAAATAGATGATGGCGCTAAACAAAAATAAATTATAAATTAAAAAAAATAACCTCTAAATTGCTTTAGAGGTTATTTAGTACCCGGAGCCGGAGTCGAACCGGCACGGTTTCCCACAGGTGTTTGAGACCAGCGCGTCTACCAATTCCGCCATCCGGGCTTAGCAGACAAAAATAACAACAGTTATTTTAACGCAATAAAGAAACATCGTGAAGATGTTTTTTCTTTAACACGGTGCAAATGTAAATAATAATTCTGCACTTTTTTAAAAAAATAGTTAAAAATATCCTTCCCTAATTGGTTTTTATTTCTAAATTTGCAGCTCGTTAAAACGAATCACAACTAACTAACTACACCCGAGGCATTTATATTTAACAAGCAATTTGCAGAGTTTTTATAAATAACAAAGGCTAAAAACAATAAACTAATGTCACATCAAGAACCAGAAGCAAAAATATTTGCTTGTTCCCAAAGTGTCTATTTAGCGGAACAAATAGCTAAAAACTATGGAATTCCGTTAGGTAAAGTTACGTTCTCACATTATAGTGACGGGGAATTTCAACCTTCCTTTGAAGAATCTATAAGAGGTTTACGCGTTTTTATTGTATGCTCTACTTTTCCTAGCGCAGACAATTTAATGGAACTATTGTTAATGATTGATGCTGCTAAAAGAGCTTCAGCAAGACACATTACTCCCGTAATACCCTATTTTGGATGGGCTAGACAAGACCGAAAAGACAAGCCAAGAGTGCCAATTGGAGCAAAACTAGTAGCAAAACTATTAGAAACAGCAGGGGCTACACGAATTATGACCATGGATTTACATGCAGATCAAATTCAAGGGTTTTTTGAAAAACCAGTAGACCACCTATTCGCTTCAACGATATTCTTGCCTTATGTAAAAAGCTTAGGTCTTGAAAATTTAACTATTGCATCTCCAGACATGGGAGGTTCTAAAAGAGCTTATGCCTATTCTAAATTTTTAGAATCGGATGTGGTAATTTGTTACAAACAAAGAAAAGTAGCCAATGTAATTGATACAATGGAGCTTATAGGTGAAGTGAAAGGCAGAAATGTAATTTTGGTAGATGACATGATTGACACCGGAGGTACATTAGCCAAAGCAGCCGATCTTATGATAGATAAAGGAGCACTAAGCGTAAGAGCAATTTGTACTCACGCAATTCTATCGGGAGAGGCTTATGAGAAAATAGAAAATTCTAAATTATTAGAATTAATTGTTACCGATTCGATTCCGTTAAAGAAAGAATCAAAAAAAATAAGAGTAGTGAGTTGTGCACCTCTTTTTGCAGAAGTAATGCACATGGTGCAACACAACAATTCCATCAGTGGAAAATTTTTAATGTAATTTATTTTTTATTAACTATATATTTTTACAATGAAATCAATTTCGATTAAAGGATCAGAAAGAGAAAGCGTAGGCAAAAAAGCAACTAAAGCCGTACGTGATGCTGGAATGGTTCCTTGCGTAATTTACGGAGGAAGTCAACCAGTGCATTTTACAGCAGAAACAAAAGCTTTCAAAAGCTTGGTTTACACTCCAAACGCGCACACTGTTGCGATTGATTTGGCTGGAAAAACTTACAATGCTATTTTACAAGACATCCAATTTCACCCAATTAGTGACGAAATCCTTCACATTGACTTCTTCCAATTAACAGACGACAAAGAAATCGTTATGGAAGTGCCAGTTAAAGTTACAGGAACATCTCCTGGTGTACTTTTAGGAGGGGTGTTAAACCTTAACCAAAGAAGATTAAAAGTGAAAGCTTTACCAAAAAATCTTCCAGATTTTGTTGAGGCTAACATTTCTGAGTTACAAATGGGTAACAAATTGTATGTAACTAAAATAGTAACTAACAATTTCAAATTGATGCACCCAGATAACACTGTGGTTTGTCAAGTGAAGATTTCACGTGCTGCGATGAAAGCTGCTCAAGAAGCTGCCAAAGCAGAAAAAGGAGCAAAAAAGAAAAAATAATTTCTTTTTTATCAAATCAAAAAGCACCAGTCATCCTGGTGCTTTTTTTATGTTTTCAAACCTTAAATTTGTAACGCATTATTATTATTTTTGAAAACTCAATAAGTACATTCAAACAAATCATGAAGATGCCTAAATTATCTAAAGAAAATATTCTGATCGCTTTTTATACCATCTATATATTAATTGCAGGTAGTGCCTATGAGCTCTTTCCTACCCACGGAAACACTCCAAATGGCGGGGTGCTAATGCTCTACTTATTTATTCCGATAAGTATTATTTATTTTATGGTGCATTTAGTAAAACAATTGTATGGCAATCAAAGTTATGCCAAATGCTTATTAATTCACGGCGTAGTTTGGTTATCTATTGCGGTGATTTTATCGGCTTTCGCCAAATAAAAACCTATCCCACCAAGTTGATCACTTTCCCCGGAACAATAATTACTTTATTCGGCGTTCTTCCGTCTAATTGTTTTAGCGTTCTTTCATCTGCCATTACAATCTCTTGTATTTGCGGAACGGTTAAATCCAAAGGTAATTTGATGGTGAATCGCATTTTTCCGTTAAAAGAAACTGGGTATTCTTTCTCTGATTCTACCAAATATTTTTCTTCACATACCGGAAACGCAACTGTAGAAATAGATCCTTCATGACCCAACTGACTCCATAATTCTTCTGCAATATGTGGCGCATACGGAGAGATAATCACTGCCAAAGGCTCTAGAATTTTTCTGTGATTGCATTTTAAAGTTGCCAATTCGTTTACACAAATCATAAACTGAGAAACCGAAGTATTGAAAGAGAAATTCTCAATATCTTCTGTTACCTTTTTAATCGTTTTATGTAAGGATTTGTACATTTCTGCTGTTGGCTCTGCATCGGTAACTAACAATCCATTATCGTCAAAATACAAGCGCCATAGTTTTTTCAAGAATCCGGAAACTCCTGTAATTCCGGCAGTATTCCATGGTTTTGCTTGCTCTAACGGACCTAAGAACATTTCATACAAACGCAAGGTATCCGCGCCATAATCGTTGCAAATATCATCTGGGTTAACCACATTGTATTTGGATTTAGACATCTTTTCTACTTCACGACCTACAATATATTTTCCGTTTTCTAATACGAATTCAGCGTCCATATAATCAGAATACAACGGATGTTTTTTGAAGGCTTCAATATCCAATTCGTTAGTAATGTCATTTATTACCGATAAATCTACATGTATTGGTTGTACATTAACTCCGGCTGTCAATCCTTTAGAATATACCTTTTTAGAATCTTCGCTTCTGTATACAAAAGCACTCATTCCTAAAATCATCCCCTGATTGATTAATTTTTTAAATGGCTCTTCGGTTGGAGCATATCCCCTGTCTTTTAGGAATTTATTCCAAAAACGAGAATACAATAAATGTCCGGTTGCGTGTTCGCTTCCGCCAATATATAAGTCTACATTTTGCCAATATTTTAAGGCTTCCGCCGAAGCAAATTCGGCTTCATTTTGTGCATCCATATAACGCATCCAATACCAAGAAGACCCTGCCCAACCTGGCATGGTGTTCAATTCTAATGGGAAAACAGTTACATTATCAATCAACTCATTGCTAACTACCGAACATTGAACACTGTCCCAAGCCCAAGTAGCTGCATTTCCTAAAGGCGGCTGACCGTCTTCAGTTGGCAAGTATTTTTCAACTTCTGGCAATACGATTGGCAAGTACTTTTGATCAATCATTTGCGGCAAGTCGTTTACATAATACACCGGAAATGGCTCTCCCCAATATCTTTGACGTGAAAAAACAGCATCGCGCAAACGATAATTGGTTTTTCCTTTCCCTTGATTAATTTTCTCTAAAGCTTCAATGCTTTTTTTGGTTCCTTCTTTGTATCCTAATCCGTTAAGGAAATCAGAATTCACCAATTCAAATCCACCTTTCTCGCCATAAGCCGCCTCCGAAATATCTTTGTTGAATATGTTCTTGATTTCTGGCATTCCGTTTTGACCTTTAAAGAAACTGGCAAAGGCAAAATCTCGCTCATCGCCACAAGGCACGGCCATTACCGCTCCGGTTCCGTAGCCAGCCAACACATAATCTCCAATCCACACCGGAATTGGTTCTTTTGTAAAAGGATGTTCGGCAAAAGCCCCCGTAAAAACACCTGAAATGCTTTTTACATCGGCCATTCTTTCTCTTTCCGAGCGTTTTGCGGTTGCTTCAACATAAGCTTCAACAGCAGCTTTTTGAGTTGGAGAAGTGATTTTAGAAACCAATTCGTGTTCTGGAGCCAAAGTCATGAAAGTAACTCCAAAAATAGTATCAGGACGGGTAGTAAAAACTTCAATATACGAATCTGAATTTTCCAATTTAAATTGAACCATAGCCCCTACACTTTTCCCAATCCAATTTCTTTGCGATTCTTTTATCGATTCGCTCCAATCGATATCATTCAATCCTTGCAATAAACGCTCTGCATAAGCTGAAATTCGCATCGACCATTGCGTCATTTTTTTACGAATAACCGGATGTCCACCTCGTTCAGAAACTCCATTTATTATTTCATCATTGGCTAAAACAGTTCCCAATCCGGGACACCAGTTTACCTCTGTCTCTGCTAAGTAAGTAAGGCGGTATTGCAGTAATATTCTTTGTTTTTCTTCCGATGAAAATGCATTCCATTCGGCAGCCGAAAAAGGGACAACGGCATCATCACAAACGGCATTTACAGAAGCATTTCCTTCTTTTTCAAATTGAGCAATCAATGTTGAAATGGATTCTGCTTTATCGGAATCATTGTTGTACCAAGATTCAAATAATTGAATGAAAATCCATTGGGTATGTTTGTAATAATCGGCATTAGAAGTACGCACTTCCCTACTCCAATCAAATGAAAAACCGATTTTATCTAATTGTTCGCGGTAGCGAGAAATATTTTCTTTTGTAGTTGTGTCAGGGTGTTGCCCTGTTTGAATAGCATATTGCTCTGCAGGCAATCCAAAAGAGTCATACCCTTGTGGATGCAACACATTAAACCCTTGATGGCGTTTGTAACGCGCCACAATATCGGAAGCAATGTAACCCAGCGGATGCCCAACATGCAATCCCGCTCCCGATGGATAAGGAAACATATCTAGTACATAGTACTTTGGTTTATCTGAATTATTGGATGCAGCAAAAGTTTGTTTTTCTGCCCAATACTTGCGCCACTTGGCCTCTATTTTTTCGTGAAAATATTTCATTCTATGCGTTTACAGTTTTTGGTTACTACCAAAATTCAAGCCACAAATTTACATTTATTGTACTAAAGTCAAAACTTTAATCGTTATAAACTATGAATAAAGAAATTGTTTATTATTTTTACAACTTAAATATAAATATCTATGGCATCTTCATTTGATAAATTTCAAAAACGCAGATTAATCTCATCTTATTTTTCGGTAGTTTTAAGTGTATTCTTGGTATTATTTTTATTAGGTTTATTAGGACTTTTTATCATTAATTCGAAAAGACTTTCTGACAATTTTAAAGAAGATATCGTAATGTCTGTTTTCTTTAAAACAGAAGCTACTGATACTATCTTTAAAGCATTTGAAACCGAAATGAAATCCGGGAAATATGCCAAAGATTTTGTTTTCGTTTCCAAAGAACAAGCTGCCAAAGAGCATGAAAAAACATTAGGAGAAAATTTCACCGAATTTTTAGGAGCCAATCCGTTATACAATTCTTATGATATTCACTTAAAAGCCGATTATGTTACTACTGCAGGTTTTTCAAGTTTAGAAAGTGAAATTAGAAAAAATCCAATGGTGGCAGATGTAGTTTACGATAAACAATTAATTATTTTGGTGAATGATAATGTTAAAAAAATTAGCTTGTGGGTATTAATCATCAGCGGAATTTTCACTTTAATTTCAATTTTATTAATTAACAGTTCGCTTCGGTTATCTATTTATGCCAATCGATTTATCATTAAAACCATGCAAATGGTGGGTGCTACCAAGGCATTCATTAGAAAACCATTTTTAACGAGAAGTGTGATTTTAGGCGCAATAGGATCTGGATTGGCAATACTAGCACTAATTGGTGTGCTCGTTTATATTTCAACTAATTACCCAGCATTGGATATTTTTAGAGACCAATTACTTACTATTTTAGTATTGTTTGGAGTACTCGTTTTGGGTGTAATAATTACATTGGCTGGAACCTACTTTGCTACGCAACGCTTCCTAAATTTAAGAACCGACGATTTATATTAATTAATATGAAAAACAACGAACAAAAACCTGATTTTCTTTTTGATAAAGTAAATTACAAAATATTACTTATTGGAATTGCAGTAATTGCAGTAGGATTTATTTTAATGTCGGGGGGTGGTAGCGATGATCCAAAAGTATTTAATGAAGATGTATTTAGTTTTAGAAGAATTCGATTAGCGCCGACTATGGTATTAATTGGATTTGGAATTACTATTTATTCTATCTTCAAAAAATCGAAATAAATGGATTATTTACAAGCTATTGTATTAGCAATTATTGAAGGTATCACCGAGTTTTTACCGGTTTCATCCACAGGACATATGATTATTGCGAGTTCATTTTTTGGCATTAGCCATGATGAATTTACCAAACTTTTCACGATTGTAATTCAACTAGGAACCATTTTATCTGTGGTGGTATTATACTTTAAACGCTTTTTTCAAAGTTTTGATTTTTACCTAAAATTATTTGTAGCCTTTATTCCTGCAGTCGTTTTCGGGCTATTATTCAGTAAAAAAATTGATGGTTTATTAGAAAACCCTGTTACAGTTGCGGTCTCTTTGCTTGTTGGAGGAATTATTTTATTAAAAGTTGATGATTGGTTCTCTAAAGAAACCGAAGTGGTATCAAGCCAAGAAATAAGTTATGTAACCGCACTAAAAATAGGATTGTTTCAATGCTTAGCTATGGTGCCAGGGGTTTCTAGAAGTGGCGCCAGTATTGTGGGTGGAATGACTCAAAAATTATCAAGAACTTCTGCAGCCGAATTTTCTTTCTTTTTAGCGGTGCCAACTATGTTAGGCGCAACCATAAAAAAATGCTATGACTATTATAAAGACGGCTATGTCTTAACTCAAGATCAAATCAATTTTCTAATTATTGGAAATGTTGTTGGGTTTATTGTAGCACTTATTGCTATAAAAAGCTTCATTGGATTTTTAAGCAAAAACGGATTTAAATTATTTGGTTATTACCGAATTGCTGTGGGTGTTGCCTTATTACTAATTCATTTTTGTATACACAAACTAGAAGTAATTTAATGTCGGCAGAAGATTATTTAGAAGGTCAAGTACTTTTAATTGACAAACCGCTCACTTGGAGTTCATTTCAAGCGGTTAATAAATTGAAATACATTTTAAAACGAAAATACGATCTTCCGAAGAAATTTAAAATTGGTCATGCCGGTACATTAGACCCATTAGCAACTGGTTTGCTTATCATTTGCACCGGAAAATTTACCAAAAAAATTACAGAAATTCAGGCGCAAACAAAAGAATATACTGGGACTATAACTGTTGGTGCCACTACCCCATCGTATGATTTAGAAACCCAAATTGATGCTACTTTTCCTATAAGTCATATTACAAAAGAATTAATAATAGCAACTACCAAACAATTTTTGGGAGAAATCAATCAAAAACCTCCCGTTTTTTCGGCAATAAAAAAAGAAGGGAAGCGATTGTACGAACATGCACGCGCTGGTGAAGAAGTAGAAATTGAAGCAAGAAAAACTTCGATTTACGAATTTGAAATAACCAAAATAAACTTGCCAGAAATTTCGTTTCGGGTGCAATGCAGCAAAGGGACTTACATTCGTTCACTCGCCTTTGATTTTGGAAAAGCATTAAATTCGGGAGCCTATTTATCCGAATTACGACGAACAAAAATTGGAGATTATGCTGTTGTAAACGGAATTAATCCTGAAGAATTTGAAAAGCAGTTGCTCTCAACAGAGTCGTAATTTCGTTTTGAATTGCAACCCCTTTATCGGCTAAATACCATTTTTGTAATTCAATTTTAGCCGTTTCATCTACTACACCATGAGCTGCTTTATAATCAACAATTAATTGCTTGGCTTGGACAGGTCTCGGACCGAAATCACCAACAACAACTCCAGTTTCTTTTTCAATAATTATTAATTTCGGAATCGACTTGGTGCCGTTGGTTAAAAACAAATTCATCAATTCTTCATTTTCATCTCGAAGCACAATTCGTAAGTCAATTTTTGAAGTTACCTCAGCCATTTTGTGAATTACAGGAACCACTTGTGCGGCATCACCACACCAACTTTCAGCAAGTACCAACCAAATATATTCTTTGGATAAATTTTCCAAAACTAATTTTGCTTCCGGAGTAACCTCAATAGTTTTATCTAAACGGTGCATGCGCGACTCGTTTAATTTAGTGTAATTAATGTATTCTGGAGTTGTTGTCAATCCGGTTGTTTTACCTTCTTGGGCATAGGTTGCAACTAGAGTACTGTACTCTTCATAGGAGAAACTATTTGAAATGCTAGTAGAAATAACTGAATTCATACTTCATAATTTTATGGTACAAATATACAATTCAGATAAAATATAAACTATAAGAAATGTTACATAACTTTAATTTAGCATCTAAATAAAAAAAGTAAATGTTTATATTTGCATTCAATTAACTCATTCAACACCTTTCAATAATGAAATATAAAAGAATTCTACTAAAATTAAGTGGCGAAGCACTAATGGGGGAAAGACAATATGGTATTGACCCTAAAATTCTTTCAGAATATGCAAATGAAATTAAGCAAATTCACGATAAAGGAATTGAAATTGCTATTGTAATTGGAGGAGGAAATATTTTTAGAGGGGTTTCAGGCGCTAGTAATGGTATGGATCGAGTTCAAGGAGATTACATGGGAATGCTAGCTACTGTTATTAATGGAATGGCGTTACAAGGAGCTCTTGAAGACAAAGGAATGTTAACCCGATTACAAACTGCTTTAAAAATTGAAGCCATTGCAGAACCTTATATTAAAAGAAGAGCGGTACGTCACTTAGAAAAAGGTCGTGTTGTTATTTTTGGAGCAGGAACTGGTAATCCTTATTTTACTACTGATACTGCTGCTGTTTTAAGAGGAGTAGAAATTCACGCCGATGTCATCTTAAAAGGAACACGAGTTGACGGAATTTACACTGCCGATCCTGAAAAGGATAAGTCTGCAGAGAAATTTGATTATATTTCATTTGACGATGTAATCAAAAAAGGACTGAATGTTATGGATACTACGGCATTTACTTTAAGCCAAGAAAATAAATTACCTATTGTGGTTTTTGATATGAATCAAAAAGGAAACCTTTTAAAAATTTGCGAAGGCAAAAATATTGGTACCGTTGTAAATATATAATAGATTAGTAGTCAAAAAATCAAAATAAAATGGAAGAAATTGAATTTATAATTGATAGTACTAAAGAAGCTATGACAGGCTCTGTAGACCACTTAGAAAAATCATTTTTAAATATTAGAGCAGGAAAAGCATCGCCTCAAATGTTAGGAAGTGTATTTGTTGATTATTATGGTTCTCAAACACCACTATCGCAAGTAGCAAATGTTAATGTACCCGATGCTAGAACCATTACCATTCAACCCTACGAAAAAAGTATGTTGCAACCTATTGAAAAAGCAATCTTGATTGCTAACTTAGGTTTCAATCCTATGAACAATGGAGATATTGTAATCATTACTGTACCACCATTAACAGAAGAGCGTCGTAGAGATTTAGTAAAACAAGCTAAACAAGAAGCGGAAGATGCGAAAATTGGAGTTCGCAACCACAGAAAAGACGCCAATAACGAGATTAAAAAATTAGAAAAAGACGGAGCCTCAGAAGATTTATGTAAAAAAGCGGAAGACGATGTTCAAAAATTAACTGATGCTTTTATCAAGAAAATCGAAGAGCATTTGGCTGTTAAAGAAGCTGAAATCATGAAGGTGTAATTCTGCTTTTTATACATAAAAAAAATCCGCATACTAGTAGTGCGGATTTTTTTTATTATCTATTTTCTTTCTATTTTGTATGATTCATTAAGGTTTGATAATTAATACCGAAGGAACGGTACTTAACCATACGCTTTGTGCATCTACTAATTTTTTCCAACTGTCTAAAGATATTATCATCAAATCTTGTTTGGCTAAAAAGCCTGCTTTCATCTCTGATTCGGATATGATTGAAATAGAATTTGGATACGATTTATCTAAAGTGGCAATGGCATTTTCAATGATGAAATTGTTTTTTACCTGATCGTTTATTTCCAATACTGTCGCTTTAGCTTCGTTGTTATTGATCAATTTTTGAGCATATTCAATCAAAAATGCATCTTCAATTCCGAAAATTGGAACAAAGATTTCATTGATTTCGGTCAAATCTTTATCTACTAAAATTCCAATTGGCATTTTACTTTTAGAAATCAACAACCTGGTTTTATCATCAAAAGGAGAGTTTTCAAACAATCCCTCTTTACCAGTGAATTTGTCTAGCAATCGCTCTGGATTGATTATTCGAGTTGTAAATCCAAGAACCTTACCAAGTAATGAACCTTCAAAAATTGATTTCCCTAAACCAACTAAAATCAAGTCAAATTCTCCGCGAATAGCAATATCTGCAATATCGCCTTCTATATCTGAAGTAGATTTAAAAATTGGAGTTACCTCTTGTTTTAATAATGTAGCTTCATTAAGAATGGGTTCAAAAGTTTCCTTTTCGTAATCTTTCAAATTATAGGAATGTACCTCATCACTTAAAGACAAATGTAAAACGGTAACATTGGTATTTTCTTTTTGTTTTTTAACAAAACTGTTTGCCAATCTTAATAAAGACTTTCCTTTTTCGTTTGTACCAAAAGAAATCAATATTTTGAATTTATTAGAGTCAACAATTGAATTTGGAATTACTGCTACTTTTTTATTAAAAATAAAATCGATCAAGTCAATAACTGGACCTGTCATAAATGTAGTAACTAGTGCCATAATTACCATCATGGTAAAGACCTCTGGAGTTAATACTTTTAAATCCAAACCAATATTTAATACGATCAATTCCATTAAACCACGGGTATTCATTAAGGCACCAATAGTTAAACTATCACGCCAATTTTGCCCGACAAATCTTGCAGCAAGTGCACTTCCAAAAAACTTCCCTACAACAGCAACTAGAATAATTAATCCGGTAATCTGCCATAAATAAGTGCCGTTAATTAAGCCAATTTCTGTACGTAATCCAGTAAAAACAAAAAACAAAGGCAATAATAATATTAGGGAAACATCTTCTACTTTCTCAATAATTATTTTTCTAATTTTAGTAATATCCGGCATAATGGCTCCCGTCATGAAAGCGCCAAACAAGGCATGAATGCCAATAATTTCGGTCATGTAGGAAGAAATAATAAGCGTTACAATAAAAATGGCAACAACTGGTTTACTTAAATTTTCTCGAGTGGCATATAAATCCCCAATTTTTTTTAGGAATGGTTTTACGACAAAAAGCATCAGTAAAACATAAAGTATTGATAGCGAAATAATATACATAGAGCTCGCAAAAGTTCCCGCTTTTACAATTGCTATAACCGCAGCAAGAATACACCAAGCAGTAATATCATCTGCAGCAGCACAAGTAATTACAATGGCTCCCAATTTGGTTTTATGAATACCGCGTTCCTGAACAATTCGAGCTAATACAGGAAATGCAGTAATACTCATTGCAATACCCATAAACAATGCAAAAGATAAGAATGGAACACCAGCTGGAGCAAAACGATAGTAGATAAAATAGGCCAAACCAATTCCCAATGTAAACGGAATTACAATACTGGCATGACTAATTACAATGGCCTCATTGGCTCTGTTTTTTAGCACTTTTAAATCGAGTTCCATTCCTACAACAAACATGAAAAGGATAAGTCCAATCTGACTTAAAAATTGTAGGTTACCAAGAGAATCTGCAGGAAAAAGCATCGCAGAAAATTCAGGAAAGTACATTCCAACTAAAGAGGGTCCTAAGAAAATTCCTGCTATAATTTCTCCGATTACTGATGGTTGGCCAATTTTTCTGAAAATCCATCCAAAAAAACGGGAAACTATGATAATGGTTATTATTTGAAGTAACAAAATAGCTAAAGGATGCTCTAAATTATGAACTAGCGATTTAAAAAACTGTATGAACAAGGTGTCCTTTGATGATTTTTCAATAACATTTCTCCCAATTTCTAAGGCTTTACCTTTAGAAACAATCCAAAACATTAATGCTGTAAACCCTCCGGTTATACCAATGTAAAACAGTGCATTTTTTATATTTTTCATATGAAAAATTCCTTAAGCGTTGGAATGATACAAATATGAGAAAAACTAAATAAAAAAAATACTAATTTTTATTTTAATTAATGAAAAGATAATAAGATTAAAATTCCCTAAATTTTGGGAAAAGTTTTGCTTTTAGGTCTTTGCAATTCGTGCGTTTTAATTACCTTTGTTGCCGTTTAATTTTACCAATGAAAAAGAAAATAAAAGCTGGTTTTTGGGAATATATTGCTGGAATTGTACTCCGAAATAGAGTAACTATTTTAGTTTTAATATTTCTACTTACCCTATTTCTTGCTTTTGAATGGAAAAATGTAGGAATGACCTACAACGAGGCCAACTTATTGCCAAAAGACCACCCTGCAAACAAAGATTACACGCAGTTTTTAAATACATTTGGTGAAGAAGGAAACCTGATTGTAATTGGCGTTAAAGACGACGCTTTTTTTACTCCAAAAGCATTTACGGCATGGAATAATATGATGCAGCAGTTGAAAGCGCACAAAGAAATTGAACTGGTCGTTTCTATTAGTAATCTAAAAAAACTCGAAAAAGACACCATCAACCAAAAGTTTCAATTGGTTCCTTTAATTGATCCTTCTCAAGAAAAAAACAACACTTATTTAAAAGGGATCAAAAATCAATTATTCAATGAATTGCCTTTTTACGAAGGACTTTTATTCAATAAAAAATCGGGTAGCATTCGGGCGGCTTTGTATATGAATAAAAAAATGGTGAATTCACCAATTCGAAAAAAATTCATATTAAAAGTATTAGTTCCAGCTGTTGAACAATTTGAAAAAGAAACCAATATCGATTTGAAAGTTTCGGGTATGCCCTACATTCGAACGATAAACACCGAAAATATGAAGGGAGAAATAGGCCTATTTATTGGTGCCGCTTTGTTCATTACTTCGCTTATCTTTTTCTTATTTTTCCGTTCCTTTAGAGCAACATTTATCTCTATTTGTATTCTTATTTTTGGGGTAATGTGGTCTTTTGGAACACTAGGTTTATTCCACTATAAAATCACCATTTTAACTGCAATTATTCCGCCATTAATCATCGTAATCGGTATTACGAATTGCATTTTCTTAATCAATAAATACCAGCAAGAAATAAAAAATCACGGTAATCAAGCAAAAGCATTACAACGTGTGATTTCTAAAATTGGGGTGTCTACCTTAATGACCAACATGACCACGGCAATAGGATTTGCTACGTTTATGATTACAGGAAATGATTTGCTTTATGAATTTGGTTTGGTTACTTCAATAAATGTTATTACCGTTTATTTACTTACCCTTGTAGTTGTGCCTATTGTGTATAGCTTTATGGCTATGCCAAAAGAAAAACATTTAGAACATTTAACCCGAAATTATCTTTCATCCTTACTAAATTGGGTAGAACAAATTGTTCGATACAAAAGAAATAAAGTATATATTATTTATGCATTACTTCTTGTTTTTAGTATAATTGGAATTTCTCAAATGAAAGTTTCAGGTAGTTTAATTGGTGAAATGCCAAAAAGTGCCTCATTCTATAAAGACATCTTATTTTTTGAAAAAGAATTCAACGGAGTTCAACCTTTGGAAATAATGATTAATACCGGTCGCAAAAAAGGAGTCATGAAAGCTTCTATGATGCGAAAAATGGAGGAATTACAAAAAACCATCGATAGCATTCCGGAGTTATCCAAACCCGTTTCAATTGTGAATTTGGTTAAATATTCTAAGCAAGCCTATTACAATGGAAATCCAGAATATTATGAATTACCTACTTCTCAAGAGCAAGCATTTATTTTGAGTTATGCCAAAAATGCCACAAAGAATTCCAAAGAAAATTTAATGAAAAGTTATGTTGATTCTACCGGACAATATGCCCGAATCACTACGTTCATGAAAGATATTGGAACCGAAGAAATGGCAAAAGTTGAAAAGCGTTTGCATGCTAAAATTGATAAGATTTTTCCTTCGGATAAATATACCGTTACCCTTACAGGGAAAGCCTTAGTTTTTCAAAAAGGAACTACTTACTTAGTTGAAAATCTCATTGAATCATTGATTTTTGCAATTCTACTTATAGCCGGATTAATGGCCTATATGTTCCGTTCTTGGAAAATGATTTTTGCTTCGGTTGTAACCAATATTTTACCCCTTTGCATTACATCTGGGTTAATGGGATATTTTGGAATTCCGTTAAAACCCTCAACTATTTTAGTCTTTAGTATTGCCTTCGGAATTTCGGTAGACAATGCCATTCAATTTATGGCAAAATACCGCCACGATCTCATTCATAACAAAGGTAAAATCAAAAAATCGGTTATTAGTGCTCTGCACGAAACGGGCGTAAGTACCTTTTACACTTCGATGGTATTAATCTTTGGATTTGCTATATTCACGCTTTCTAGTTTTAGTGGAACCATAGCGCTTGGAGGGTTAATTTCTGTGACACTTACTTTTGCTATGTTTGCCAATTTATTGGTTTTACCTGCATTGGTTTTAACCACAGAAAAATGGAGCGGTAAGCAAGATGTAATTGATGAACCGGTGATTAATATTCTAAGATCACAGGAAGAGGAAGAGGAAGAAGAGAAAATTGAAGAAAAATAAAATTAATTTATATTTGTAATACGAATCGTATTTTCTAAAAAATTTAAAATGAAAAGCACAAAAGTTAAAGACTTATTAAACAGCAATAAAACACTAAAAGAAGTAAATGCCAAAGGTTGGGTTAGAGCTTTTAGAAACAATCAATTTATTGCTTTAAATGATGGATCGACCCTACATAATATTCAATGTGTAGTTGATTTTGAAAATACTTCAGAAGAAACTTTAAAAAGAATTACCACAGGTGCTGCAGTTTCTGTATACGGAGAATTGATTGAAAGTAAAGGTGCTGGTCAGAAATATGAAATTCAGGTTTCTAAATTAGAAATCTTAGGAGATTGTGATGCAGAAAAATTCCCTATTCAGCCAAAAAACAAACCAAGCTTAGATTTTCTTCGCGAAAATGCACACTTGCGTGTGCGTACCAACATGTTTGGTGCCATTATGAGAGTGCGTTCGGTATTGGCCTTTGCAGTGCATAATTATTTTCAAGAAAAAGGATTTGTGTATGTAAATACGCCAATCATCACCGGATCGGATGCAGAAGGAGCTGGAGAAATGTTTAAAGTAACCGCTTTACCTTTTGACGGAACGCCGAGAACCGAACACGGAAAAGTAAACTATAAAGAAGATTTCTTTGGTAAAGAAACCAACTTAACAGTATCTGGGCAATTGGAGGCAGAAACTTATGCTATGGCTCTAGGTCAAGTATATACTTTTGGACCAACTTTTAGAGCTGAAAATTCAAATACTTCGCGTCACTTGGCAGAATTTTGGATGATTGAACCGGAGGTTGCTTTCAATGACTTAAACGACAATATGGATTTGGCTGAAGATTTTATCCAATGTGTAATCAAATACACTATGGAGAAATGTCCAGACGATTTGAAATTTTTGGAAAGCCGTTTATTAGACGAAGAAAAATCAAAACCACAAGCAGAGCGCAGTGAAATGTCTTTACTTGAAAAATTAAATTTTGTTTTAGATAACAATTTCAAGCGTGTTTCATATACGGAAGCAATTGATATTTTAAGAGAATGTACACCAAATAAAAAGAAAAAATTCAACTATATTATTAACGAATGGGGTGCCGATTTACAAAGTGAACACGAGCGTTATTTAGTTGAAAAACACTTTAAATGTCCAGTAATTTTATTTGATTACCCAGCAAATATTAAAGCATTTTATATGCGATTAAATGAAGACGGAAAAACCGTTCGTGCAATGGATATTCTTTTCCCTGGAATTGGAGAAATTGTTGGCGGTTCTCAAAGAGAAGAACGCTACGATGTGTTAATCGAAAAAATGAAAGTATTGGGAATTGAAGAAGAAGAACTTTGGTGGTATTTAGACACTCGAAGATTTGGTTCGGCAGTGCACTCTGGTTTCGGATTAGGATTTGAGCGCTTAGTATTATTCGTAACCGGAATGACCAACATTAGAGATGTAATTCCGTTTCCAAGAACACCTATGAATGCAGAGTTTTAAATTTGTTTAAAGTTTCAAGTAGTTGTCAGTTCGGTAATTTGAAACTTCAAACTTTAAACTTTTAAACAATAAAAATGCTAAAGCAAAATTTACAATTTAAATTATCTCAAAAATTATCTCCACAACAAATCCAGTTGATGAAGTTAATTCAGTTGCCTACTTTGGCATTTGAGCAGCGCTTGCTTGAAGAGATGAATGAAAATCCTGCTTTAGAATCTGGAAAAGAGGAAGACGATTTGTACGAAAAGGATGAGTTTGATAACAATGAAGATTATGATGATTATGAAGGTGGTGAAAGCATTGAAACAGAAGACATCAATATTGACGAATATTTAAGCAACGACGATACCCCCGACTATAAATTACAAACCAACAATTACAGCGAGGAAGAGGAAAGAGAAAATCCGTTTGCCTCACCTGTTAGTTTTCATCAAGATTTAATCAACCAATTAAACACCTTTATTCTTGACGATGCCGATCGTGATATTGCCGAATTTTTAGTAGGCAGTATTGATGATATGGGATACATTCGTAGATCGGTTCAAGATATTGTAGATGATATGGCATTTACTCAAGGTATTTATACCGATGAAGCAAATGTAGAGCGCATGCTGCATGTAATTCATGAATTGGAGCCTTCAGGTGTGGGAGCGCGCAATTTGCAGGAATGCTTATTGTTACAACTCAAACATAAAACGCCAAATCAAGACATTGCCTTAGCAATGGATATTATTGAAAACCAATTTGAAGCTTTTACCAAAAAACACTATGATAAATTGCTTCAAAAATACGGCATCTCCCAAGAGCAATTAAAAAAGACCATTCACGAAATTGAAAAGCTAAACCCAAAACCGGGTGGATCTTTTACAGGAAATAATAAAGTTACTGAAAATATTGTTCCCGATTTTGCTATTCGTATAAATGATGGCGAGCTAGAACTTACGCTTAACGGAAGAAATGCCCCCTCATTGCATGTATCTAAAGACTACCAAGAGATGATGCAAACCTATAAAGAATCTCGAGACAAATCGAATTCTCAAAAGGAAGCGGTGCAGTTCATCAAACAAAAATTAGATTCGGCCAAATGGTTTATTGATGCCATCAAACAGCGTCAAGAAACACTATTTGTGACCATGAATGCCATCATGCATTTTCAACAAGAATACTTTTTAGACGGGGAAGAAACCAGTTTAAAACCAATGATTCTTAAAGACATTGCCGATATGGTTGGATTGGATATTTCTACCGTTTCTAGGGTGGCAAATAGCAAATATGTGGATACGCCTTATGGCACAAAACTGATTAAAGAATTTTTCTCTGAAGCCATGAAAAATGACCAAGGAGAAGATGTTTCAACTTTAGAAATAAAGAAAATTCTTCAAAATGTTATTGAGGAGGAAGACAAGCACAAGCCACTTCCAGACGATCAATTGGCGGATATTTTAAAAGAAAAAGGATACCCAATTGCTAGAAGAACCATTGCCAAATACCGTGAACAATTGGATATTCCGGTGGCAAGAATGCGAAAAAAGATATAATTTTAGTTTCTTTTTTTTGCAAAAAAGCGCTTCATCAAGTCGGCACATTCATTTGCCAATACCCCATGATTTACAATTGTTTTAGGATGCAAGGTGGTTCCCATTGTAATAAATCCGCGTTGTTCATCGCGAGCACCAAAGACTATTTTAGAAATCTGACTCCAATACAATGCCCCAGCGCACATTTGGCAGGGCTCTAAAGTCACATATAAAGTACACTCTTTTAAATATTTCCCACCCAAATAATTGGCGGCAGCCGTAATAGATTGAATTTCGGCATGTGCAGTAACATCGTTTAATAATTCAGTTAAATTATGACTTCGGGCAATGATTTTATTTGCAACTACAATTACCGCCCCCACCGGTATTTCCCCTTTTTCAAAAGCAATTTCAGCTTCATTCAAAGCTCTTTTCATGAAATATTCGTCGGTGAAAATGTTTTCCATTCCACAAAAATAAGAATTCAATTTGTACATTTGCTACATGTCTGATAATTTACTTCAATACATTAATAATCCAACCGATTTAAGAAAATTGGAGCCTACGCAATTGCCTCAATTGGCAAAAGAATTGCGTGATTTTATTATTGATGTTGTTTCTGTAAAAGAAGGGCATTTGGGCGCAAGTCTTGGAGTGGTAGAACTAACTATTGCCTTACATTATGTCTTCAACACCCCCGAAGATTTATTGGTTTGGGATGTAGGACATCAGGCATACGGACATAAAATTCTAACCGAACGAAAAGATATATTTCACACCAACAGACAACTTGGTGGCGTTTCTGGATTTCCAAAACGCAGCGAAAGTAAGTTTGATACTTTTGGCGTGGGCCACTCCTCTACTTCTATTTCGGCGGCACTTGGAATGGCAATTGCTTCCCAACTAAAAGGCGAAAACAAACACCATATTGCTGTAATTGGAGATGCTTCCATCGCAAGCGGAATGGCATTTGAGGGCTTAAATCATGCCGGAGTTACCGATGCCAATTTATTGGTAATTTTGAATGATAATGCTATTGGAATTGATCCGAGTGTGGGTGCGTTAAAGCAATATTTGACTTCGGTTAAAGAAGGAAAAAATCCGAAGCAAAATAACATGATCAAGTCGTTAAATTTTGATTATTCGGGTCCAATAGACGGACATGATTTACCTAAACTAATTTCGGAGTTAGAGCGACTAAAAAAAGTAAAAGGTCCTAAGTTTCTTCATATCATAACTACCAAAGGCAAGGGATTACAACAAGCCGAAGAAGACCAAGTAAAATACCACGCTCCTGGAAAATTTGATAAAACAACGGGGGAAATCCATTCCAAATCGGAAGAGCATTTACCCTTAAAATTTCAAGATGTATTTGGTTGGACCTTAGTCGAATTGGCTGCAGCCAATAAAAAAATTATTGGAATCACGCCGGCCATGCCAAGCGGAAGTTCCTTAAAATACATGATGGATGCTTTTCCAGAAAGAGCCTTTGATGTGGGAATTGCCGAGCAACATGCGGTGACACTTTCTGCAGGAATGGCCACACAAGGAATGGTCGTTTTTTGCAATATCTATTCTACTTTTTTACAGCGCGCATACGATCAAGTAATTCACGATGTGGCACTGCAAAATTTACCCGTCATTTTTTGTTTGGACAGAGCGGGATTGGTTGGAGAAGATGGCGCAACGCATCATGGCGTTTATGATTTGGCTTACTTGCGCTGCATTCCCAATTTAATTATTTACGCTCCAAAAGATGAAATCGATTTAAGAAATATTCTTTACACCGCTTCGTTAGGATTGGATCATCCAATTGCCATTCGATATCCTCGAGGCCGCGGTAAATATCCAAATTCGGAGTTTCAAGTTTTGAAAAAAAGCTTTGAAAAAATTGAAATAGGAAAAGCACACTTACTTAAAAACGGTTCTAAAACAGCAGTTTTATCAACTGGATATATTGGAAATAATGTAAGTTTGGCGCTACAAAAAATGGCACAAACAAATGAGATTGCACATTATGATTTTGGTTTTATAAAACCTTTAGACGAAAAACTTTTACATGAAATTTTCGGTTCTTTTGAAAATATAATTACCCTAGAAGACGGTTCAATAAAAGGCGGATTTGGAAGTGCTGTATTTGAATTTGCTTTCCAAAATAACTATTCCAAAAACATGCAGTCACTCGGAATTCCTGATGCTTTTATCGAACACGGAACCCTAGAAGAGCTTCAAAAAATTTGTGGTATTGATGTGGAAAGCCTAATTCAATTTCTTTCTAAATAATATAAAAACAAGAAAATTAGGAAGTAATTTTAAATTGTAGGGTTATTAGTTTTATATAAATTAGCAAAAATTAGCCTTTATGCAATTAAGTTATTGGGAAATAAAAAATTGGTTTACAAACGTTGATTTCACTATTGTGGGGAGCGGAATTGTAGGATTGCATAGTGCTTTAGAACTGCGAGAGCGTTTTCCGAAAAGCAAAATTGTAATCTTGGAAAAAGGAATTTTACCTCAAGGTGCCAGTACCAAAAATGCAGGTTTTGCCTGCTTTGGAAGTTTGTCTGAACTTATAGACGACCTAAAAACCCACTCCGAAGAAGAAGTAATTCAGCTGGTTCAAAAACGATGGCACGGATTGCAATTACTGCGTAAAAGACTAGGTGATGCCACCCTTGATTTTAAACCATACGGAGGTTATGAATTATTTTCACAAGATGACGAGGCAACCTATAATGAATGTTTGCAAAAAATGCCTTTCTTAAATGAAATTTTAAAACCGCTTTTCAAAGCCGATGTATTCTCGAAGGAAGTTGATCGCTTTGCTTTTGCAAACATAAAAGAATACTCCATTTTCAATCCGTTTGAAGGACAAATTGACACTGGAAACATGATGCAAACTTTGTTAAAAGAAGCAGTTTCCAATGATATTTTAATACTGAATCAAGCAGAAGTTTCTTCATTTATTGATCAAAATGATTCAGTAGAACTCGTGGTTAACGGTTTTACATTTCAAACCAATAAATTATTATTTGCAACCAATGGGTTTGCTTCACATCTAACCAATAATGAAGTGAAACCGGCGCGTGCACAAGTTTTAATCACCGAACCAATTCCTAATTTAGACATTAAAGGAACCTTCCATTTGGATAAAGGATATTATTATTTTAGAAATTTTGAAGACCGCATTCTTCTTGGCGGCGGCCGAAACTTGGATTTTGAAGGAGAAACCACCACCGATTTATCGCAAACAGAAAAAATTCAGAATAAATTGGAGGACTTATTAAAAAATGTAATTTTACCAAACCAAGAGTTTCAAATTGCACACCGATGGAGCGGCATTATGGGAATTGGAGCACACAAAAATCCCATCGTAACTCAATTATCGAACAATGTTTATTGTGGCGTGCGATTGGGCGGAATGGGAGTAGCAATTGGAAGTTTAATAGGAAAAGAACTAGCAGAATTAGTATAAATGGCAGCAAACAAAAACAATTCCAACCGCACCTTTTTTCAAAAACTAAAGACCTTTCTTTGGAAGACAATGCTTTGGTTTTTTGGAATCTCCTTATTTTTAGTCATTGTCTTTAAATGGGTTCCCGTTCCGTTTACCCCTTTAATGGTCACCCGTGCCTTAGAACAAAAATTTGCAGGAAAAGAAATGACTTGCAGCCATAATTGGGTGCCGCTTGAAGAAATTTCAACCAACATGCAAAAGGCGGTTATTGCAAGTGAAGACGGTACTTTTTTAACCCATTATGGTTTTGATTTTAAAGCCATGCAAAAGGCATTTAAAAACAATGAACGAGGTAGAAAACTAAAAGGCGGTAGCACCATTTCGCAACAAACGGCAAAGAATGTATTTTTATGGCAAGGCCGAAGTTATATTAGAAAAGGGCTAGAAGCTTATTTCACAATTTTAATCGAAATTGTATGGGGTAAAGAACGCATTATGGAAGTGTACCTCAACTCGATAGAAATGGGTGAAGGCGTTTACGGAGTTGAGGCAGCATCCGAATATTGGTATCAAACCAAAGCAGACAATTTAACTAAAATGGAGGCAGCCGGAATTGCCGCTATTCTCCCAAATCCAAGAAAATTTAAAGCATCCAATTCTTCGGCTTACATTCAAAAAAGGAAAGGAAAGATCTTAAAAACCATGCGTCAAATTGGGAAAATAAACTATTAAAAAAAGCGTCGGTGTTCGACGCTTTTTTTATTTAGTAATGAAATAAGGATCTGTAACTCGACCAATATTTATAAATTAATATTCCATTTAATATTGCTACAACTAAAGCGCCTCCTACACCTGAGGCATCTAAGAAGAAATGAAATAATACTATATTTAATGAAATTGGCGCTAAGAGTATTAATGCAAACGCAACCCATTTTTTAAGAAGTAACAATACCCCAATAAATATTTCTAATAGCGCTACAGTTTTTAATAAATAGCCAGTCGCTGCTAAAGAATTCATGAAAGCCGCTGCCTGCTGGGGCAACTCTGGTAAGGGAATAAAAGATTTTGGTACTAAAATATTTAATCCGAAAATAATAAGAATACATCCCAGTATCCTTCTAACAATTTTTGCAAACATGGAATTCATAATGGAGTGGTTTTAAAATTAGCATCTAGTAAAGTTAGCACTAAAAATAATTACAACCAAATGTTTTTCTTTAAAAACTACTGAAAACGAATCACTTACACTATTTTCAAAGATTAAATAGAGAAGTTAATTCCTAATACAACCGTTCTTCCCATGTTTGGAATTCCATCATTTTTTAAACGCGATAAATGTGAAATGTATCTTTTGTCTAAAAGATTATTGGCATTTATATTTACATCAAAAGCCATTTTTCCTAATCTAATTTGACCACCAAAACCTAAATTCAGTAGGGTATAATCTGTAGTATTCGTTTCAAATAAACCAGGATTGTTTTGGTTTAAGTAATGCTCTAAATTTAAAACTGCAAAACCTTCTTGAAACCATTTTGTAGATTTAAATTCGGTTTTAATCGAACTATTCCATTTCATTGCCGGAATCAATGGCAAATTTTCCCCGTTTTGTTTTTTCCCAGTTACGCTTTCAAAACTACTGGTAATGTGCAACCAATCTATAGGATGTGGATGAAAGTGAATCCCAGCCTCACCTCCGTATAAATTGGCATTTGCTTGCAAATAATCATAAACATCATTTCCATTAATTTGATTGCCATTAGGAGCAATAAAAATATAATTGGTAATGTGATTGTAAAATCCGTTAAGAAACAATTCTAAATGCGAATTTCTATATTCCAAGTTCAAATCGGTTTGAAAATTTTGCTCATTTTGCAAGGCACTATTTCCTATTTCGTAGCGGTTACTTCCTTCATGAACCCCGTTTGAAGATAATTCGGCAAGGTTGGGCGCTCTAAAACCAGTTGCAAGATTTAGTCGTAAAATGATATTTTCTCTTAAACTGGACTTCAAACCCAAAGACGAATTAAAACTTTGAAATTTTCTATTGATTCCTGCAAAGTAGCCTTCATCACCAATTATTCCATGTTCTGTTGTTGTAATTTTTCGATTATCCCAACGAAGTCCGGCTTGAATTACATTCTTTTTCCACTCATAATTTGCAGTTCCAAAAACTCCAAAATCACTTGTAGTTGCATCGGGAATTAATATTTCTTCTGCTAAATTTAAATTAGTTTGCTGCATCCCTTGAACTCCAAATATAGACTCTATTTTTCCAATTTTTGGCAAATAGTATTTCACATTATAATTGAAAGTTTTCAATTTCATTTGTAACTCTGCAACCTCACTGTCTTCAAATTCGCTTCTATCATTATCGATATATCCTAAATCGGCTTCCAATTTTGAATTAGAAAAGAAAATACTATTATTCAAACTCAAAATATGACTAATAACACCTTGTTTAGGAAAATCAGGTGATTTACTGTTGGTTTGTTCTGCAATACCGGCTTCTGGAATTCCTAGATCTAATTTGTTATAATTGTATCTCAAAGTAGATGAAAAACTGGAATTAGAATACCCTAACGCCGTTTTGAAATCCAATTCATTGTAGCGTGTATTCGTAACACGATCACCTTCGGCAATTTTATAATCGGCATGTTTATTGTTGCTGATACGGGTTGTAAATTTCAAATCCTCTCCAGATAATTTATACCCTAGAGAAGAATTTGTTCCGTTGGTATTACTAAAATATTTTTGATTAAAGTTCAGTTCAGATGTGTTGGATTTTCCAAACTTTTCAGGATTAAAATACAATACTCCTCCTATCGCATCCGAACCATACAATAAAGAGGCAGGCCCTTTAATAACCTCTACACTTTCAATTCCAGAATCGTTCAATCCCAAACCGTGTTCTTCTCCAAATTGTTGGTTTTCCAAACGAACGCCCTGCGTATAAACCAAAACACGATTGCCGCTCAAACCACGAATAACAGGCTTCCCAATAGACGTTCCGGTAGAAACTTGAGAAACTCCGGGCAGCGTTGCCAGTCCTTCTATAAGGGTGGCAGTTCCTTTTTGTTGCATTGCCTTCACCGATTGGTGCTCTACTTTCATAACGTTTTGCGATTGCAACTTATTGAACGCCGTAGAAACAATTACTTCATCCATTTGATGCATTGTTTCTTCTAAAACAATATCCAATTGAAGTGTTTTTTGATTGACCACAATGGCTTTAGATTGTGTTGCATATCCGACATAGGAAAAAACAATTTTGAAATTTCCGGAAGGCAAATTAGAAATTACATAATTCCCTTTTTCATCGGAAATGGTTTCCTTATGAATTTCTGGCAGGGAAATAGTAACTCCGGCCATTGGTTGATTTTGATTGTTTTTGGTAGTTCCTGTAATTTTGTTTTGCGCGCTAGCAAACACTGAAAACCCTAGCAATAGGGCTATAAAAAATGATTTCATGATTATAATTTTATTGTTAAACAAATAAGACCCGAAGAATTTCGGGTTAATTGGACTTAAACAATAAAACTAGGGGGCGCCCGAAGGGCAAAAAGACTGCCTCGAAAAGATTGAGTTATCTCTTTAGAATAAATAAAAGTATACTTTTTAAAAATTGTACTTTTAGTACAATTATGTGAAAAAGTATCTGATTTTACAGCAGTACTAAAAGTAAATTCACAGGCAAAACAATGATCAGAATCGTGGTGGCTGTGGCCAATTTCTGTTTTGTTTGCAGCATATTTGTGGTGGCACTGCTTTTCTGAAAAGGCACGAGTAATATGATCATAAGAATGCACGGATTGCAGCGTTATTGCTAACACTATTGCCAACCCAAACACCATACTTATTAGAGCATACTTACTTTTCATCGATACAAATATAGAACAGAAAAAATAAAAGTTATAATAAAGCCCTAAACCAATTGATGTGCTACTAAATACTCCGCTATTTGAATCGTGTTGGTAGCAGCACCTTTTCGTAAATTATCCGAAACAATCCACATATTTAAAGAATTCGCTTGACTTTCATCTCTACGAATTCTTCCCACAAAAACGGCATCTTTACCTTGAGCAAATAAAGGCATTGGGTAGGAAAATGCATCCAAATCATCTTGCACAATTACCCCATCGGTTTGTTGTAAAATGGCACGAATGTCATTCAATTCATAGTCGTTTTCAAATTCAATGTTTACCGCTTCACTGTGTCCGCCTACAATTGGCACACGAACCGCGGTAGCCGTAACAGCAATCGAATTATCGCTTAAGATTTTCTTGGTTTCTTTCACCAATTTCATCTCTTCTTTGGTGTAACCATTAGCCTCAAAGCTGTCACATTGCGGAATCGCATTGCGGTGAATTGGGTATTTATAGGCCATTTCACCTTGCACTCCAGCGTATTCATTTTCTAGTTGCTGTACTGCTTTTACACCCGTTCCGGTGATGGATTGATAGGTAGAAACAATGACGCGTTTGATTTTATATTTAGCATGCAAAGGCGCCAAAACCAATACCATTTGGATGGTAGAACAGTTTGGATTTGCAATGATTTTATCGTCTTTGGTTAATTGAGAGGCATTGATTTCGGGAACGATTAATTTTTTGGTTGCATCCATTCTCCATGCCGAAGAGTTGTCGATAACGGTAGTTCCTGCTTCCGCAAATTTTGGAGCCCAAGCCAAAGAAGTTTCACCTCCAGCAGAAAACAAAGCAATATCCGGACGCATAGCCACTGCTGTTTCAAGTCCAACAACTTTGTATTTGGATCCTTTCCATTCGATTTCTTTTCCCACTGATTTCTCTGATGCCACCGGGATCAACTCGGTAACTGGAAAATTTCTTTCTGCTAAAACTTGAAGCATTACTTCGCCAACCATACCGGTAGCGCCCACAACTGCAACTCTCATATTATTTGTTTTTTGTTAATCTTTAAATCACGAAAACAAAAGTAAACAGAAATTTGCTTTAGTTTGTTTTTTGGGATAAAAATAATTTTCTAATTGAGTAGAGTGAAATTTTCAAATATGACAAAATTGTAGTATCTTTAAATAAAAGATATAGTTATGGACACCAAATTAAAATCAACACTTGTAATTGGGATAGCACTAGTATTAACTGCGTTCCTCCTTGGCACCGCATTTAAAAATAGAAATGAAAATTTAGATTCAATTTCTGTAATTGGTTTGGGAACCAAAGATTTTGTTTCCGATGAAATTCTATGGTCTGGGAGTTTTACAACCATCAGTATGGATATTAAAACCGCTTACACGAAAATTGTAAATGATCAAAAGATTGTAACCGATTTCTTTATCAGCAAAGGTTTTAATGCCAATGAATTTAGTTTTGGTGCTGTAAACTTTCAAAAGAAATACAAAGAAATCCGAATTGAAAACCCAAACAATCCCGATCAAAATCAAATTGAACAAGTTTTTGAAGGGTATGAGGCAACCCAAACTATTATTTTTTCGGCTAAGAAAAACCCTCAGATGATGAAAAAAATTGAAGCTGTTTCTAACAAAACATCAGAACTTATAAATTCTGGAATTGAGTTGTCTTCAAATTCAATACAATACACCTACTCTGATTTACCAAGCTTAAAGCAAAGCTTGATTGAAAAAGCAACCAAAGATGCGAGTGAAAGAGCCAATAAAATTGTAAATACTGCCGATGGAAAAATTGGCAAATTAAAAAGTGCTAGCATGGGAGTTTTTCAAATTACCGGTCAGGGTTCCACCGAGGAAGACAGTTATGGCGGAATTAACGACATTTATAGTAAAAATAAAACAGCCCGAATTACCGTACGATTGGAATACGGATTGGAATAATAATAAAACACAAACGGCCTCCAATGGAGGCCGTTTTAGTAGGTTTTATTTAGGTAAGAGTTTTATTATTTTTTTAATAAATCTCTAATTTGGGTAAGCAATTCTTCCTGAGAAGGTCCAGCGGGAGCAACAGCAACTACAGGTTTTTTCATTTTGTTGTACGATTTGACGATGAGAAACATCACAAATCCAACCACTAATAGACTAATAATAGTGTTAATCCATTTTCCAACGGCAACAACATTTGCAGGAACTACAGTGCCATCTGCTTTCTTAGTGGCTTCATCTAGCGTATACGCTATAGAAGAAAAATCCATTCCACCAGAAAAATGGCCCACAATTGGCATGATAATGTCACCTACAAAACCGATGACTACCGCGCCAATGGCTCCCGCCATGATAACAGCAACTGCAAATTCTACAACATTGCCCGTCATAATAAAATTCTTGAATTCTTTTAACATAATTCTTTTTTTATTTGATTAATACTACGTGTTACTCAAATATAAAGAAAAAATGCCAATAAATGAAATTTGGAGTTATTCTCGATAAAATACCCTTTTTACCCTTTGAGATACACTTGTCATGATTTCGTAGGCAATGGTATTTAATTGTTTGGCCATAAAAGACACGGTTGGATTCGCTCCAAAAAGGATCACTTCGGCTCCTTCTTTGCAATCAATATCGGAACAGTCTACCATAAGCATGTCCATACAAATACTTCCCACAATAGGTGCCTTCTTGTTTTTGATGACTACATAACCCACTCCATTTCCCCATTGGCGCGCTATTCCATCGGCATAACCAATTGGAATGGTGGCAATTTTGGTTGGTTTATCTGCCATGAATCTTCTGCTGTAACCCACACTTTCTCCTGCTTGAATGGTTCTTATTTGGGAAATAATTGATTTAAGTGTTCCAACATTTTCCAATAATTTTTGTTCCTCTTCATCATTAGAAACTCCGTAAAGCCCAATTCCTAATCGAACCATATCCAATTGCGCTTGTGGAAAATTAGAAATTCCAGAAGTATTTAATGTATGCAGAATTGGTTTTATATTTAATTCTTTGCTAATTGCAGAAGCTAATTTTTCAAATAGTTTGATTTGCGAAAGCGTAAAATCAATATGTTTTATGTCGTCACTTGCTGCCAAGTGCGATAAAATACTTTTCACTTCAACTGTTGGATTGTCTTTTAATTTCGAAATTAACTCTGCAACATTTTCTTCTTCAAATCCCAATCGGTGCATGCCGGTATCCAATTTAATGTGAATTGGGAATTTTTTTAGCTTCTTTTGTTCGGCAAGTTTTAAGAAAGCCGTTAGTCCTTTAAACGAATAAATTTCGGGCTCCAGTTGGTGCTGAATGATCGATGTAAAACTGGTGCTTTCGGGATTCATGACCATAATTGGCAAATCTATTCCGGCGGTTCTTAATGCTATTCCTTCATCGGCGAATGCCACACCCAAATAATCCACCTTGTGATGTGATAAGAGTTTGGCAATTTCAAATCCGCCGTTTCCGTAACCAAAAGCTTTAACCATCACCATTAATTTGGTTTCTGGATTTAATTTAGATTTATAAAAATTTAAATTATGACTGATCGCATTGAGGTTAATTTCAAGAACCGTTTCGTGTGTTTTTTCTTCCAAATAAGAAACAATTTCTTCAAAAGAAAAGTGACGAGCTCCTTTAACCAAAATGGTTTCGTTCTCGAAAGTGACAGTGTCAATTTGCGCTAAAAATTTCTCGGTAGATTCAAACGCGAGGCAATTTGGAAACTTACTTTTGTAACCCGAAATGGTTTTCCCAATTACAATCACTCGGTTAATTTTGTTGGAAACAATTAAATGGGATACTTGTGAATACAATTCTTCGGTCACCAATCCGCTTTGAAAAATATCCGATAAGATGAGTGTTTTCTTTTTGAATTGCTTCTGACTTTCCAAGAAGTCCAAGGCTATTTTAAGCGATTGAAAATCGGAACTGTAACTGTCGTCAATAATAGTGGTATTGTGGCTTCCGTTTTTTACTTTTAATCGCATCTCCACCGGATACAATTGCAACATACGCTGCTGAATAATTTCTTGATCGTAATTTAAATACATCATCACCATCAAGCATTGCAAAGCATTTTCAATTGAGGCCTGATCTGAAAACGGAATGGTAATCGTAAAACACAGTTTTTGGAAAGTGATTTTGAGCTCGGTTTTATCAGGGCTCTCTTTTGCAATCACAAAAACATCGGCTTTGCCATCATCGGAACTCCAAGTAAATGTTTTTATTTTCGGATTTAAAAAAGCTTCAATTGTTCGGTTTTTATTCATGATTAGAACATCAACCGAGGAAAATAGCTTTAATTTTTCTTTTATTTTTTCGCCTGCATCGTGAAAACCTTCGTCGTGTGCCGACCCAATATTTGAAAAAATTCCAATGGTTGGTTTTATAATTCGTTGCAGGTTTTGCATTTCATTAATAGTAGAAATTCCTGCTTCAAAGATGCCCAAATTGTGTTTTTCGTTGATTCCTAAAACCGATAGCGGTACCCCAACCTGAGAGTTATAACTTTTAGGCGAACGAATAATATTATAATCGGGGCTTAATAAGAAATTCAACCATTCTTTAATGATGGTTTTCCCATTGCTGCCAGTAATTCCGATAACCGGAAAATCAAAATCGCTTCGATAGGCAGCTGCAAAAGATTGCAGAGCTTGAAGCGTATTTTCTACCACTAAAAAATTGGCTTTCCCTTGAAGATTGGAAGGAATATAAGTCACCACAAAATTGGTAACTCCTTGTTCCAACAATTCGGCTACATAGTGATGCCCGTCGTGATTAGGACCAAGCAAAGCAAAATACAAGGTGCTGCTGCTGTTTTGCAACGACCGACTATCTATAGAAATAGAATCAATAATTGCCACTTCGTTTTTGCCAATGAATTTGGCTTTAAGAATTGGAATGATATTTCGGATAGATAGCGTCAAATTGTATTTATTTATTCTCCAGAAATTTGTTCTGGATCGTTAACCTCCATATTATCGCGCATGGCTCTAAAATACGCACCGCGACTTAAAGGTTCGTATTCTTCGGTTTCACCCAAGAGAACCAGATTATTGCTGTCTGCTTTTCTAAAACTATAGTGTGCTAAATTTCCAGTGCGGGTACAAACGGCATGTACTTTAGTAACATATTCTGCGGTAGCCATAAGTGCTGGCATGGGCCCAAAAGGGTTCCCTTTAAAGTCCATATCCAATCCGGCAACGATAACACGCACGCCCGAATTGGCCAAATCATTGCAAATTTTTACAATTTCATCATCAAAAAACTGCGCCTCATCAATCCCTACCACATCACAACCTTGAGCCAAAATTGCAATATTGGCAGCAGCAGGAACTGGAGTGGAACGAATCTCATTTTTATTATGAGAAACCACCATTTCTTCATCATAACGAACATCAATTGCTGGCTTGAAAATTTCTACTTTTTGCTTTGCAAATTGAGCTCTTCGCAACCTGCGGATGAGTTCTTCGGTCTTTCCGGAAAACATGGAACCAGAGATAACTTCGATCCATCCAAATTGTTCTTTATGATTTACGGTATTTTCTAGAAACATTTTGTAAATTTAGACCTAAAAAAAGGAATTGTTTTTATTACTTTGTGTGAAACAAAACGCCCTAAATATTTTATATATTTACGACAATTCAAATGTAGAAAATATTTATTAAGGTTGTTTCTTTCCTTAACAAAATAAAGTTTAAATTAATTGCCCTAAAATAGCTAGTTACCCAAATTTCAAAAGTCATGAAAAAAAGATTAGAATCCGAATTAATAAGTATTGCGCACCGAATTTTAAAATTAAAAAATAAATCGGAGGTAGACCAATTGTATTTAGAAACTAGAAAATTATATGAAACTTTAGCGGTTTTAAAATTTTATGGAGATAATTATGAGCAAGTAAAAGCGGAGGTTTCTCAAGAAGAACTGGATGAAAAATTAGCTGAAGCAGTGTCAACGATTGAGGAGGAAGTTAAAGAAATGCCTACAGAAGAAGTTGTGGCTATAGAACAAGCGGAAACTGTTCTAGAAACAGAGGAAGAAGAGGAAATCGGTGAGGAAGATGAAGAAGATGAAGAAGAAATAGAAGATCAAGAGGAGGATGAGGATGACGAAATAGATGAAGAAGTGGAAAATGAGGAGGATGAAGAAGATGAGGAGGAGGATGATGAAATAGATGAAGAGGAAAATGAAGAAGATGACGAGGCGGATGATGAAGATGAATTTGAAAATGCCATCCATTTTGAGCCTATATTTGAATTAGCAGATGACTTTGAAGTAACTTCTGAAGAAATTGTTGAAAGTGAAGACGAAGAGGAAGTAGCATTTGAGCCAGAAACAAAAAAAGCGGAACCAAATAAAATTGAGTCGAGACAAATTTCTTTTGAAGATTTATTAGGTGAAAGTTTTAATGAGCCTGAATTTGTTAAACCAAATGATGTGGTAATTCCACCATCATTAAAAGAAGTAATTGAGGAAAAACCATTGTCTTTAAATGACCAACATTCAAAAGCAATTAATATTGGAATGAACGATAGAATTGCATTTGTTAAGCATCTATTTGACGACAGTACCGAAGATTACAACCGTGTATTATCGCAATTAAATTCGTTTACAACAAAAGAAGAAGCGGTTGATTTTATTGAAGAAATCATCAAACCCGATTACAATAACTGGGATGGAAGCGAAGAATATGCAGAGCGCTTTATGGAAATTGTGAAGAACAAATTTAACTAAATGTCAAAACTTTATATTGTTCCAACACCCATTGGGAATCTTGAAGACATGACTTTTAGAGCAATAAAAGTTCTAAAAGAAGCCGATTTGATTTTGGCCGAAGACACACGAACTAGTGGAAAATTGCTAAAACATTTCGAAATTGCTACCCATATGCATAGCCACCACATGCATAACGAACACAAAACGGTGGAGAATTTAATTGCACGATTGAAAGGTGGAGAAACCATAGCTTTGATAAGCGATGCCGGAACCCCAGCTATTTCAGATCCCGGTTTTTTATTAACCCGTGCTTGTGTTGAAAATAATATTGAAGTTGATTGTTTGCCGGGCGCTACTGCCTTTGTACCGGCATTAGTGAATAGTGGATTGCCCAACGATCGCTTTATATTTGAAGGGTTTTTGCCCGAAAAAAAAGGAAGACAAACGCGTTTTTTGGCTTTAGCCGAAGAAACTCGAACCATGATATTTTATGTTTCCCCGCATAAATTAGTTAAAACCTTAACCGAATTCGTTCAGTATTTTGGAGCCGATAGACCCGTTTCTATCTCCAGAGAACTGTCCAAAATACACGAAGAAACCATCCGTGGTGCTGCCGATGAAGTGCTGAAACACTTTGAAGCTAAACCTCCAAAAGGAGAAATTGTTGCCGTTGTTGGTGGCAAGAATGTGAAGTAACCATTAATTTCATTACAATGCGGTGGACTCTTAAATCAAAGCCCGAAAAAGAGAAAGTTCAGAAACTACAAGACGAAATTCAAGTAGATGCACTGATTGCAACCCTCTTGGTTCAAAGAGGTGTGGAAACCTATGAGCAGGCCAAAGCATTTTTTCGACCTTCACTAAACGATTTACACGATCCGTTCCTTATGAAAGATATGGATAAAGCGGTTGCTCGTATTGAAGAGGCGATTGATAATGGAGAAAATATTTTAGTTTTTGGAGATTATGATGTAGATGGAACCACGGCTGTTTCATTGGTTTCGAGCTATTTAAAAAGCTATTATTCCAATATTGCAACCTATATACCCGATCGGTATAATGAAGGGTATGGCATTTCTTATGCCGGAATAGATTTTGCCGAAGACAATGAATTCACTTTAATCATTGCGCTAGATTGCGGAATAAAATCGATTGATCATATTGCTTATGCAAAAGCAAAAAACATCGATTTCATCATTTGTGATCACCACCGCCCTGGCGATGAATTGCCTAATGCCGTTGCGGTTTTAGATCCAAAAAGAACCGATTGCAGTTATCCTTATGATGAACTTTGTGGCTGCGGAATTGGGTTTAAATTAATTCAAGCCCTAGCTTCAAAAAGAGGCCAAACATTGGAAAATTTACTTCTTTATTTGGACTTAGTTGCTACTGCAATTGCTGCTGATATTGTTCCTATTACAGGAGAAAATAGAGTGTTGGCTAAATACGGTTTAGAGGTTATCAATTCGAATCCGAGACCCGGAATTAAGGCCTTAATTCAAAATGTAGATAAAAAAACACTAACGATAACCGATGTGGTTTTTATTATCGCTCCGCGAATAAATGCTGCCGGAAGAATCAAACACGGTAATGAAGCCGTTGCGCTATTAACCGAATACGATTTGGATCAAGCGGAACAATTTGCTTCTGAAATTGAACAACACAATTCAGATAGAAAAGGGCTAGACAAACAAATTACGGTTGAAGCACTTGCTCAAATTGAAGCCAATAACGAGAAGGAAAGTTTCACAACTGTTATTTACCAAGAAAATTGGCACAAAGGCGTTATCGGAATTGTAGCTTCCCGATTAACCGAAACCTATTACCGCCCTACTATAGTTTTTACTAAAAGTGGGGACAAGCTTGCGGCTTCCGCCCGATCGGTAAAAGATTTTGATGTGTACAATGCTATTGAAGCTTGTTCGGAACACTTGGAGCAATTTGGCGGACATAAATACGCCGCAGGAATAACTTTGAAAGAAGAAAATTATTTGGCCTTCAAAACTGCCTTTGAAAAAGAAGTACAAAAAACAATCTCTCCTGAATTACTCGTGCCGGAGATTGAAATTGATGCCGAAATAAATTTTTCGGATATTACTCCTAAATTAATTCGGGTATTGAATCAATTTGAACCCTTTGGGCCAGAAAATATGACTCCAGTATTTATGACTAAAAACATAAAAGACACAGGGTATCCAAAGCTTTTAGGAAAAGATGAAGAGCATTTAAAATTATTTGTAAAACAAGAAAATTCGGAGGGGTTTGGTGCTATTGCGTTTTTTATGGGTAACAAAAAAGCATCAATTTCCAATCAAAAACCATTTGATGCTGTTTATTGTATTGATGAAAATGAATTTAAGGGGACCGTAACGGTTCAATTGCGAATCAAAGATATTAGGAATTAAAATTCCCCTTTTAAGAACTTAATATTTCGGCTTAAGCCAGATAATTTGGTTCGTTTTACTGCCGAATTTTTAAAAACCTTATTAAAAGTATCTTCGGTGATTTCTTCCCAATCTTTCTTGGTGAAAGACAACAACTCTTTATTGGGATGGAACAAAGGCTCTGAATGCGGTTTTGAAAAACGATTCCAAGGACAGACATCTTGACAAACATCGCACCCAAACATCCAATCGTTGAATTTACCTTTCATTTCTTGAGGTAAATTATCTTTAAGTTCAATTGTAAAATACGAAATACATTTGCTCCCATCTACAACATAAGGCGAAACAATAGCTTCGGTGGGACAGGCGTCTATACAAGCGGTGCAGGTGCCACAATGATCGGTAGTTGGAGCATCGTATTCTAATTCTAAGTCTACAATTAATTCGGCAATGAAATAAAAAGAGCCTGTCTTTTGAGAAATTAAATTACTGTTTTTACCAATCCATCCCAACCCCGATTTGGCTGCCCAAGCTTTATCTAAAACAGGAGCTGAATCTACAAAGGCTCTCCCGGAAACGACGCCAATTTCTGATTGAATGGTATCAAGTAATTCTTTTAATTTTTCTTTAATTACAAAATGATAGTCTTGCCCATAGGCATATTTTGAAATCTTATAACTGTCGGTGTTTTGTTCTTCCGAAGGATAGTAATTCAACAATAAGGAAATTACACTTTTGGCATCATCAACTAATAAGGTTGGGTTTAATCTTTTATCAAAATGATTTTCCATGTACGCCATTTGCCCATGGTGGTTTTTATTCAGCCATGCTTCCAATCGAGGTGCTTCCTCTTCTAGAAAACCTGCTTTGGATATTCCGCAAGAAAGAAAGCCGAGTCTTTTGGATTCGGCTTTAATTAATTGGGTGTATTTTTCTTTGTTGTTCAATTGATTATAGCTAGAAGTTAGGAGATGGAAGTTGGGAGATTATTTTAAATGTGCTTTAAATGCTATGGTCATATTCATCAAATCAAAACATTCTTTATATAATTTATCAAAAATTGAATTGCTAATATAATCACGCCTTTTGGCTTTATACAAGCAAGTTACAACTTCTGCTATTGATCTTACAGAATACCCTAAAAATCTATTAAATTCAGCATTTGATTGTTCAATACAACCTTCTGAAATATTTAATGCGATTGAATCGGAAGCTCTCAACATTTGAGACGATAGATTATACATTTCGTGCTTAGGGAAATTCTTACAAATCGAATTTATTTCTTCTCCGAAATCCATTGATTTTTGCCAAATAATTAATCTTTCAAATTTAAAACTCATAATAATTTATTTGTTTAAAAATTAAAGATTTGGGGTCACTAACTTCTAACTTCGGTCTTCTAACTTTTTCAAAAGTTAAAACAATCCGCCTTGAATATTGGTGTTAATTTTACCTAAATGCTTGTAGGCTTTTTCGGTAACTTCTCTTCCTCTTGGTGTTCTTACAATAAAACCTTCTTGAATTAAAAAGGGTTCATAAACTTCCTCAATAGTTTCTCCACTTTCAGAAACGGCAGTTGCTAAAGTTGACAATCCAACAGGACCTCCTTTAAACTTATCGATAATAGTATTCAATATTTTATTATCCATTTCATCCAGTCCATGCGCATCTACATGTAAAGCTTGCAACGAATATTTAGCAATTTCAATATCAATTTTACCATTCCCTTTTATTTGGGCAAAATCACGAACCCGTCTTAATAATGCATTGGCAATACGAGGTGTTCCCCGACTTCTTCCTGCAATTTCGATAGCTGCTTCCATTGAAATGGGCATCTTTAAAATTGAAGAACTGCGCTGAACTATGGTCGTTAATAATTCGGTGTTGTAATATTGTAATCTGCTTTGGATTCCGAAACGTGCACGCATAGGAGCCGTAAGTAATCCAGAACGCGTAGTAGCGCCCACGAGAGTAAACGGATTTAGATTCAATTGAACGGTTCTTGCATTAGGCCCTGATTCAATCATAATATCGATTTTAAAGTCTTCCATGGCCGAATATAAATATTCTTCCACTACAGGGCTCAAACGATGAATTTCATCAATAAAAAGCACATCGCGCTCTTCTAAATTGGTAAGCAATCCTGCTAAATCACCAGGCTTATCTAAAACGGGCCCTGAAGTGATTTTAATTCCTACTCCAAGTTCGTTTGCCAATATGTTGGCCAAGGTAGTTTTCCCTAATCCGGGAGGGCCGTGAAACAAGGTATGATCCAACGCTTCATTTCGTTGATTGGCTGCAGCCACAAAAACTTTCAAATTATCTAAAACCTGGTCTTGACCAGAAAAATCGTCAAAAGAAAGCGGACGCAACTTTTTTTCAAGGTCGAGTTCCTCTGCGTTATAATTTGAATTGGATGGATCTAAATTTTCGTTCATACTACAAATATAACAAAGTTATAGTAAATTAAAACGCCTCTCGATTGGAGAGGCGTTTTAATCTATTTTTATCTATTAGTGGTGTAATTCTTCTTCACCTGGTTTCATTGGAACATTTTGAGGTACAAAATCTTCATCGTGACCTGGCTTACTGTAATCGTATGGCCATCTGTGAACTTCAGGAATTTCTCCTGGCCAGTTACCGTGCATGTGCTCAATTGGAGCAGTCCACTCTAAAGTATTTGATCTCCATGGATTTTGAACTGTTCTTTTTCCGTAGAATATACTACTAAAGAAGTTATATAAAAATACTAATTGAAAAACTCCACCAACGATTGCGAAAGTAGTGATTAGTACATTCACGTCTTGTAAATCATCAAATAATGGGAAGTTTGTATTTTCATAATATCTTCTTGGAAGACCTGCCATACCAATAAAGTGCATTGGGAAGAATACGCCGTAAGCACAAACTGCAGTTACCCAAAAGTGAACGTATCCTAATGTTTTATTTAACATTCTACCGAACATTTTAGGGAACCAGTGGTAGATTCCAGCGAACATTCCGTAAAGAGCAGAAATACCCATTACTAAGTGGAAGTGCGCTACAACGAAATACGTATCGTGAACGTTAATATCTAAAGTACTATCTCCTAAGATGATTCCAGTTAAACCTCCGGTGATGAAAGTTGAAACCAATCCGATAGAAAATAACATAGCAGGATTTAATTGCAAGTTACCTTTCCATAAAGTAGTAATATAGTTAAATGCTTTTACTGCAGAAGGAATTGCAATTAATAAAGTCGTAAAGGTAAATACAGAACCTAAGAACGGATTCATACCCGAAATAAACATGTGGTGTCCCCAAACGATTGTAGATAAGAATGCAATTGCCAGAATAGACATAATCATCGCTCTGTATCCAAAGATTGGCTTACGAGAGTTAGTAGCAATAACTTCAGAGGTAATACCCAATGCAGGTAAAAGAATGATATAAACTTCTGGGTGGCCTAAGAACCAAAATAAATGCTCAAATAATACTGGAGAACCACCTTGGTAATTTAATACTTCACCTGCCAAATAAATGTCTGATAAGAAGAAGGAAGTACCAAAGCTTCTATCCATTATTAATAATAGAGCTGCAGATAATAATACTGGGAAAGAAATAACTCCGATTACAGCTGTAATAAAGAAAGCCCAAATAGTAAGTGGCATTCTTGTTAAAGACATCCCTTTAGTTCTTAAATTGATAACCGTTACGATATAATTTAATGATCCTAATAAGGAAGCAGCAATGAATATCGCCATAGAAACCAACCAAAGCGTCATTCCCATTCCAGATCCTGATATTGCTTGTGGTAATGCACTTAATGGTGGATATATTGTCCATCCTGCAGATGCTGGACCTGACTCTACAAATAGAGACCATACCATTATAACACTGGATAAGAAAAACAACCAATAGGATATCATATTTAATAACCCAGAAGCCATATCTCGAGCTCCTAGCTGTAATGGAATTAACAGGTTGCTAAAGGTACCACTCAGTGCGGCAGTAAGTACAAAAAACACCATAATGGTTCCGTGAATTGTAATTAATGATAGGTAAGCCTCATTAGTCATTACTCCTCCTGGAGCCATTCTTTCTCCTAAAAAGAAACTAAATACTTTAAAAGATTGTTCTGGCCAAGCTAATTGAAGTCTAAAAAGCAAAGACATTCCAACACCAATAATTCCCATAAAAATACCTGTAAGCAAGTATTGTTTAGCAATCATCTTATGGTCTATACTAAAAATATATTTAGTAATAAACGTGTCTTTATGGTGGTGTTCGTGGTGATCGTCGTGGTGATCTATTGCGTGATTATCGTGTGCGTGACTCATAGTATATAAAATATATAATTTTTATTATTTCATTGATGCAGCAGCTACTAATGTAGTGTCAACTTTTACTGCTGTTGTATCTTTAATTACTGGATTTTTTTCAGCATCCTTAGCAGCTTGCTCTTCTTTAACAGATTTTACTAAAGAGGTTTTGCCAGCTAACCATTTTTTGTAATCTTCAGGAGTATCTACCACCACTTTCATTTGCATGTTATAGTGAGAAGCTCCACAAATTTTGTTACATAACAATAAAAAGTCAAAAGTATAAGGATCTAAAGCTGTTTTACCTTCTGCAACTAAAGCTATACTATTTTCTTCTCTAATTTTATTGATATTTGCTACTTTTTCAATCATTTCTGGGGTTTCTCTCATCTCTTCTGTTGTCATTGATGGGATAAAAGCAAATTGAGTTACCATACCAGGAACACAATTCATTTGCGCTCTAAAGTGAGGCATATACATTGAGTGCAATACATCTTGAGAACGTATTTTGAAAATAACTTTCTTTCCTTTTGGAAGGTGTAATTCATCTGTTACAATATCATCTTGAGCATTTGGATCAGAAAGATCAACTCCTAATGTATTTACTCCTTCAATTAAACGAACATTTGCTTTTCCTAATACATTATCTGCGCCAGAATATCTAGCCGTCCATTTAAATTGTTGGGCGTAAATTTCGATTACAATTGGTTTTTCAACTTTTTCATTAATGAACATAATGTCATTCCATGTAAATAATCCGAAGAAAATTAGAACTGCTAAAACTATAGCTGGAATAGAGCTCCAAATAAATTCTAATTTATTGTTGTCAGAAAAATAAGTAGCAACTTGACCTTTTCTACCTCTGTATTTGTATGAAAAGTAAAATAACAATGCTTGAGTAATTGTTTGAACAATGAAAATTAGGATCATGGAAACCCACATTAATTGATCAACCTCTTTACCATGAACTGAAGCTGAATTACTCATTAAAGGAAATTTTCCATAATACGCAAAACAATATATTGTTATTAAATAAATGAACGCTAAAAAGGCGAAAGATAAATACCCATTAACTTTATTGTCGTTATCATCGGCTACAAGAGACTCTTCTCCTTTTTTGCCTACTTGAGTTAAATCAAAAATTTTAGTTAGCTGCCATAAAGCAACAGATAATAAAACTAAAACAAGAATTACTAATAAACTCGTCATTTGTTGTTTACTTTAAATATTAATAATGAAAATGTTTACTTTCTTCTATAAACGGGTTACGTTTTGGTGTAAGTGGTGCTTTAGTTAAAGCAGTAAATACAACAAAAATAAACAATCCTAAAAAGAATAAAACAGATGAAATTTCGGACACACCAATAAACCATTGGTCTCCAACTGTAGCAGGCATAACCATATTAAAGAAATCAATATAGTGTCCGCACAAAATTACAATACCTGCACCAACAATGATTGGAGCTACTCGTTTGAAATCGGTATTGATAAGAACTAACAATGGAAATACAAAGTTCATTACAACAGCGCCCCAAAATGGTAATGTGTATAAATCAATTCTTGTTTTAAAGTATGTAACTTCTTCTGGGATATTAGCATACCAAATTAACATAAATTGAGAGAACCATAAATAAGTCCAGAAAACACTTAATCCAAACATGAATTTAGATAAATCATGTATATGGCTTGAATTTACATGTTCTAAATAACCTTTTGATTTTAAATATAAAGTTATCATTGAAATAGTAGTAATTCCACTTACAAAGAAACTTGCAAATACATACCATCCAAATAAGGTACTGAACCAATGAGGGTCAAAAGACATTAACCAGTCCCATGACATAATAGATTCAGAAACAATAAAGAATACTAAGAATCCAGCTGATAATTTAAAGTTCTTTTTGTAGAAAGTATTGTCATTTGCTTCATCTTGAGCTAAACAATTTTTTCTAGAAATATAACGGTATAAATTCCACCCTAATAAAAAGATTGCAGCTCTAGAGATCCAAAATGCAAAATTCAAATACCCTGATTTACCAGCAATAATTTCATCATAATTTGGATTTCCTTTTTCTGTAATTCCTTCTGCCATCCATGCAAATAAATGATTTGATTCAAATAAATGCATTCCCGTAACGAACAATAATATAAAGAAAATTACAGATCCAACTGGAAGATAAGCCGTAATTGCCTGCATAACTCTGAATAAAACTGGAGACCATCCTGCTTGAGCAACTTGTTGAATTGCATAAAATACAAGTACTCCAAGTGAAACTAACATGAAGAAAATACAAGCTACATACAAAGCAGCCCAAGGTTTATTTTGCAATTGGTGCAATACATGTTCTGCATGCTCTTCTTTTTCTTTTGCCAATTCTTCTGCACTCTCATGGTGAGTAGCAGCTTTTTCTACTGCAACTTCTTCAGTTTTAGCAGTGTCAACCGCTGCAACTAAAGTATCATGTATTACAGCTGTAGTATCTTTTGTTGCAACTGCTTCTGCATGTGTTGCATGTGAAGTTGGCATAGCAACAGCTTTAGTGTCTTCTTTTACTGTTTCTGCATTATGTCCTTCATGATGGCTAGCAGCAATAATTGCTTCTACTTCTTCTAAAGTTTTTGGCGCAGTTAAAAACCCATACACAATACCTACTAATCCTAAAGTCATTAGAATAAGTGCTGTGGTTTTTAATTTTTTTGAAATTGTATACATATCTATAAGAATCTGTTTGTTCAAGTATTATAATTGTCCTTTTAGTTGCATTACATAAGCAGCAACCATCCAACGCTCTTGTTGGTCTAATTGATTGGCATAGGAACCCATAGAATTTAATCCGTAATTAATTACATGATTAATACTTCCTTGATTAATTACTCTATCAGCATAACTAGGAACTCCCAGGTATTTACCTTGGGTAACTAAATATCCTTTACCATCACCTGCTGTTCCGTGACAAATTGCACAATAGATATTATAAAGCTCTTCTGCTTTTTTCATATCAATTTTTGAAGGATCTAATGGAGAAGCTATGTTAGCAGCCTTAACTGCATTATATGCCTCTGGAGTATTTGGAAATTCATAGGGTACGTAACCTCTTTTTACTGTTCCTACAGGAGGCAATTGACCTTCTTTTCCTTGTAAACCATTTGGAGAATTAAAAGCTGATGATTCTGAATAGGTTTCATAAGCAACCGATTCATACATGTTTGGCATGTATTGATAATTAGGAGCTCCATTATCCTTACAAGAAGAAAAGGAAATTACTATTCCTAATACTAATGCTATTTTTAATAAACTTTTCATGTCTGTTTAGTTCTTTTCAATTACTTTAACTTCTACAGCTCCTGTTTTTTTCAAGAAAGTAGTTAGTTCTTTTTCATTATCATTTACAGCAACTTCCATCAAGAAATGGTCATCTGTAGTTCTTACATCTGGATTTTCAGCTTGTTTAAAAGGCCATAATTTACTTCTCATATAGAAAGTAATTACCATTAAGTGTGCTGCAAAAAATACAGTCATCTCAAACATAACAGGAACAAATGATGGCATGTTTTGAATGTAACTCATGCTTGGTTTTCCACCAATATCTTGTGGCCAATCTTGAATCATAATGTAATCCATCATGGTAGTTGCTACAGTAATTCCAATACATCCATAGATAAAAGCACAAATAGCTAATCGTGTGGATGGTAATCCCATTGCTTTATCCAATCCGTGAACCGGAAATGGAGTAAATACCTCTTCAATATGATGGTGAGCTTCTCTGGTTTGCTTAACAGCATCCATTAAAATATCATCATCATTGTATATAGCGTGTATAAATTTATTACTACTCATAACAACTATTAATGTTTATCTGAATGATTATTTTTTTCTCTTTCTCTTTTGTAATTTTCTCCTGATGATTTCAAGATTGTTTTCACCTCTGCTTGAGCAATTACTGGGAATGTTCTAGCATATAATAAGAATAATACAAAGAAGAATCCTATAGTACCAGTAAAAATACCAATATCAATAAATGTAGGAGAGAACATCGTCCAAGAAGACGGAAGGTAATCTCTGTGTAAAGAGGTAACGATAATTACAAAACGCTCAAACCACATACCGATATTTACCACAATTGAGATGATAAATGAGAACATGATACTTGTTCTTAATTTTTTAGACCACATGAATTGCGGAGAAAATACATTACAAGTCATCATTGACCAGTATGCCCACCAGTAAGGTCCTGTAGCTCTATTTAAGAAAGCATATTGTTCGTATTCTACACCAGAGTACCATGCTACAAATAATTCTGTAATATAGGCAACCCCTACAATAGAACCTGTAATCATGATTACAATGTTCATTAATTCGATGTGTTGAATCGTGATGTAAGCCTCAAGATTAGATACTTTTCTCATGATAATCAACAATGTATTTACCATTGCAAATCCTGAGAATACTGCTCCTGCTACGAAGTAAGGAGGGAAAATTGTGGTATGCCATCCTGGAACTACTGAAGTAGCAAAGTCCATAGATACAATAGTATGTACTGAAAGTACAAGTGGAGTAGCTAATCCTGCAAGTACTAAAGATACTTCTTCAAAACGTTGCCAATCTTTAGCTCTACCGCTCCATCCAAAACTTAAAATAGAATATATTTTTTTAGTAAATGGAGTTACCGCTCTATCTCTTAACATTGCGAAATCAGGAAGTAAACCAGTCCACCAGAATACTAATGATACCGAAAGGTATGTTGAGATTGCAAATACGTCCCAAAGTAATGGAGAGTTAAAGTTAACCCATAGGGAACCAAATTGATTAGGAATTGGAACTACCCAATAAGCCAACCATGGTCGACCCATGTGAATAATTGGGAACAATCCTGCTTGTATCACCGAGAAGATGGTCATTGCTTCCGCAGAACGGTTAATAGCCATTCTCCAACGTTGACGGAAAAGTAAAAGTACTGCAGAAATTAAGGTTCCTGCGTGACCAATACCAACCCACCAAACGAAATTGGTGATATCCCAAGCCCATCCTACTGTTTTGTTTAGTCCCCAAGAACCAATTCCAGTAGATATAGTATAAACGATACAACCTATTCCCCAAAGGAAAGCTGCTAATGCGATTGAAAAAACGGTCCACCATTGTTTGTTT
>Ga0078894_10000077_pt1 | contig 56024 bp, 40 predicted proteins | sample LauGreSu1BDMLBSD_2_FD_67506 | JGI IMG/M metagenome (GOLD analysis project Ga0078894, IMG submission 67506) | Freshwater lake microbial communities from Lake Michigan, USA - Su13.BD.MLB.SD (version 4) (version 4) | ecosystem: Environmental > Aquatic > Freshwater > Lake | place: Lake Michigan...
CAAGTTAAAATTTTAATTTCCATATTATTTATTTTCTTCTAAAAAATTATTTATTTCTTCTTCTGTTGGGACTAGGTCTTCTTTAAACTTTTGCAAATATAATTCTTTTTTCTCAATTGGTATAACTTTTTTTTCTAATCTAATATTTTTTTCATCAATTTTTTTTATATAAAAGACTAAAAAGTGGTCTTGAGTATTATTTTGTTTGTTTATTATACCGCTTAAATTTTGAACTTTTGTTCCACTTTCCGGTGTATTTGCCACTTCAAATACTCCTCTAACTAATACTCCTCGTTCTCCTTTTACCGCATACTCTTCAGGATTATCAAAAACTTTGTCCAATAAATCGTGTAATTCTTGTCTTATTAATTCTTCTGACCCCATCTCATTTGCGGGTCTTTCAGGTGAATAAGTTAATACGATTTTTTTGGTAGGTTCAAATGTTTCGGGGTTATAAAATGTTGGTGTTATACACACTCCGTCTTTAACCGGCTGATTAACTTTATTTGGGTCATACATTTCAGGTGATAACATTACGGATAACAAATAACCTTTACCCATTAATCTAACTCCATCATTAATTTTAAATGATTGAGCCATTAAAGGATTCCCGTCAACACTAATTATAGGTGTTGACATAAATTCTAATTCAGTGACTTCACTAAATTCTTCACATTCTAATAATTTTTCTTTAATGTCGGATAATTCGTCTTCCCCATACAATGTATAATTTTTAAGACCAATTAGGTTTATATTACCCACTGATGATGGTATGTTGTAAGGTTTTTTCTCACCATCCTTAAACACGTCTTCTAGTAATTCTTTTAACTTCATAATGATTGATTTAAATTGGAGCCTTTTAAAAATATAGCTCCTTGGTTTATTGTTAATTTTTCTAACTCAATTATTTTATTCTCGAGCTCTTTTATTTTTTCGTCTTTTAATATTAAGTTTTTTTTTAGATTTAACAAAGTGTTTTGTAATAATTTTAATTTTTCTTCTTTATTATCTTCCGAATTTGTTATGTAAACTATTTTTTCTACCGGAACTTCCTTTTCAACTATTTTCTCAACAACTACTTCATTGTTAATCGGTACTTGTTTTTCTATAATCTTTTCAACAATAACTTCTTTCTCAACAGGTACTTCCACAATCTTCTCAATAATTTTCTCAACAACAACTTCTCTATCTACAAGGACTTCAACAATCTTTTCAATAATTTTAGTTTCATCTTGTCCAAGTAATCCGTATTTGTTAATATCAAATCCTTTTTTGAAACATTCATTAACAAAAGAATTTATATCCATTATACCATTAAGATAACAATAGTCATAAACATCTTTGAAATTTTTTATTTCAAATTTATGCGTTTGTGAGTTTTTCTGTTCCATCTATAATATCTTCGTATGAATCTATGGTAAACGATAAGAATGGTTTTGGGTTAATTAAATTAATAAACTCGTAATTATCTTGTTCAACGTCATATATTCCAAACCCGTGTTTATTTATAGTTTCTCCAAAGTTTTGTTGTATTGTTGAGCCAACCATATACGCTTTTTTACCTCCAGGTATGTTGAATACTTGTCTTTTATGAATATCCCCACATAACACTAAATCACATCCATTAAACTTGTCAACTTCAAATCCTGTATCAAACTTATATCCAATATCAGTTGTTAATCCTTGGACAGGTCCGTGGAATAAACCTATCTTCTTTCTATTTGACTTCTCAATATCAGGAGGTATGTTATGGTCCATAAGTGAATACACAACCCAATCAATATTATCGTCTTTATATACACCTCTATTTTTATAATATACTATATTATTATTCTCTAATGAATCAATAATTGGTGTTAGAGCGTCTAATCTTGACAAATTGCTCTCAAGAAAGTCGTGGTTTCCAATTATTAAAACGGTTTTAGCGATTTTTGAACATTCCGTTAAGGTCCAAGCAACAAATTCAATTAACTCAGGCGTCATTTGATTTTTGGAGTGAACTAAGTCACCTGTAAACACGATTCTATCGGGTTTAATTTCTCTAAATTGATTAAGCATATCATTTAATATACCACGATAAAGTTCGTGGTCTTTAAATAATCTTATATGTAAATCAGAGAAGTGTACTAATTTTTTTATCATTGCATTACAATTTTTGGTGGATATCCTAAATCATCGTCTTTTTTTATGTTAATCTCAACCGGTTCAATACCATATAATTTATTTTTTGTTTCACAACCTCTTTTGGTGAATAATCTTGATAAATCTTCTTCTTCAACTTTTTTCATCTTTTCTATTATTGGAAAAACATCCATATAATAAACATTACCATCGTTTTCTTCTTTAGATTTGGCGGATAGATATCCGTCCAACCAAATGTAAAATTCTTTGTGACTTAACATATTTAAAATAATTCAAATTCTTTATTAACGTGTCCACAACTATTACACATATAAGTTGGGAACGGTACCATAGTGTCTTCCCCACTACCAGTTAAAATTTTAGATACTTTCTTAATGAGAACAACTTCTTTAAAGTATTTTGATTGACAATTCTCACATTCAACAGTCGGCTGTTGTTTTAAATCGATTTTTGGTTTTCCTATTTCTTCCATATCACAAATATAATTTATTTTTTTATTTTAGTCAAATAATCTGACATATTCATATTAAGAATCGTTGAGATTACTTCTTTAGGTACTCTATATTCTTCAAATGTTGAATCGTCTTTTAGGTGGACAATGATACAACCGTAAAGTTTAATATTTTCATATTTTGTACCTTTTAGCATTTTAAGTAAAAGTTTTCCGTAAAATGGTAATTGTGTAAAGTAATGTCCTAATGAAATGTTTGGATGTTTTTCAAATGGTGGTTTCATTCTTTTTGTAAACTGGTTTTCTTGAAAATTCTTTGGTTTGTTTGTTTTATAATCAGTTATAATAAACCCGTACTCATTTTTTTCTTTATTATGAATTAACCATCCAGTATCTCCCTGTCCAGTATATCCTAATTCAGGGTCTCCAAGGACAATCTCAGTATCTAATAGTACCGCACCTCTTTCTTTCATCAACTCTAAAAAGTTTGTACCGGCATGAATCATTGAATCTCCCTTTAATACTTGGGTAAAATCACACTCAAATATTGGTTCTCTAACCTCTTTATTAAGACTAAACATATCAAGTGATTTCTTTTCTAATAGGAAATGGACTCTACTTCCCATATTAGTTGAGTATGTTCCAGCTTCCGCCCATTCCTTTAATAATCTTTCTTTAACAACCGGGTCTCCTTTACTTTTGTTTTCCGCAGCTTTGTCGGTCGGGAACTCGTCATAAAAAATTTTCATTACCTTGGAAACCGAAGGGTAGTCCTCCTTCAATTCTCCTTTTGTATCTTTCATAAAGTATTTGTGGTCTTCCTCAATGAAAGTAAGTTCAATTTCTTTTCTTCTTTCATCCAACACTTTTCTTATGTCTTCCGCTATTTCAATTAAATTATTCATCTTTTTTTTTAGTTACCGCTAATATTAAACCGAAAATAAACAATAAAGGTATTAATATGTGTAAAATTACATCATATATTTTTTTATTTATTGGTATTTTAATTACCTCAGTGTCAAACTCTTCTCCAAATTCCTCAAGAAGTACACAATATCTGTGATTACCGTCAATTATTTTATAATCTTTACTTATAACTATCGGTTTTTTTAATCTACCTTCATTATTTATAATTTCTTTCGACATTAAAACATGATGTTCATACCAATCAATACAATAAGGAAATTGGATATCTTTTAATTTTATTATTAATCTATAGTTTAATCTCACTAATATTTCATTTTATAATAATATTCATTTATTTCACCTCTTAAATCACATATGTCTTTGTCTTTTGGCATTTTTAATATTTTTATTTTACCGAACAATCTTCCTCCGTTTAGTTGGTCATATAGTTTTAAAGAGTCGTTCCAAGCATCACCGTCAAGACCAATTGTTATTTCCCCTCTCGCCTTTTCATATATAGTATTGAATAATAAATCACTCATATATTTTCCCAATAATGGAATGCTATTATCAACAAAGAACCCATCAAATACCCCTTCAACTAAGAATATATCTTTTTTCCAATTAATTATACTCTCATTGAAAATTATCTTGTCCTTTTCGTAGTCCGGGTTTTTGTATTTTGCTCTTGAGTGTGGGTCCCAACTTCTTGCAATATAATAATTAAGCTCTCCCTCTTTATCAAAAGAAGGGACAATAATTCTTCCCATATGAGAACCTTTATCACAAAAACCAATTTGGTATTTTCTAATCATATTATCGCCAATACCTCTATTTTTAAGATAAGTATAGGCTTGTCTTCTAACGGGATATTTCTCAGAAGAATCCATTATTCTTACATAACTTTCAGGTAATTTGATTTTTGGTTTCTTAACTTCTTTTACCGTTAAGTCTTCAGGTTTAAAAACACTATATACCTTTTTTTGTTTTTTATTCCCATATTGGTCAATTAGTTTACCAAGAGGACCTTTCATCTCGTTAATCTCAGCACAGCTCCAACACTTAAAAACGTGTTGATGATAGTTAATTTCTAAATTACCTTTATGTTTACCATCATCGCATTGTGGGCAGTCCACCGCTATCTGCCCTTTGGATTCGTAGTGTTGTTTCTCTTTACCAAATAAATCTCTAATTAAATCAACTATTATTTCTCCATCATCCGTCATCATATCAAATATAACTAAAAATATTCAATAATCAAACTTCACAAGTTTTTCCAACACACTATATTTATGGTAAAATGCCTACCGATATTACAATAACAAATATTACCGGCTCATCTCCATATGATATATATTTGTGTGATGACCCTGTGGTTACTTGTGTTTATATTAACACTATAACAACATTACCATATGTTTTTCAAATACCTCCAGTTTTGGACGGACAAACAAGTTATAATTTGAAAGTGGTAGATAATGACAATTGTATTAAAATAACAAATTTAACACCATGAGTTGTACTTGCGTATTAGTTAGAGTTGACCAAAATGATTTAATTTCTGCCACAGGAAACACAAATCCGTTATACGATAATAAAGTTTTTTTTAGCGGTATTACGGGATGTAATAATACCTCAATATCCGTTGAATATAGTGGTAGTGGTTATTATTTTCACTGTGCTCATACGACCGGATATACTTGTAATTGTTCGGGTAGTGGTTGGGTTAAATACAACGAAACCGCTTGTATTAAATCGGCAACCACTGCAGGATACACTCCAGACCCATCGGATTTATATGAGGTAGAAGATGCGGTGTCTAACATTCAAAGTTGTCTTTATGGAACACTTTTTTTTGATTCGGGATATAGTTTATGTGGTTCAGGTGTTGCGGTGGCCTCGGTTCCTTCGGGGACTTATTGGGCGAATACAACTCTAAGTACCCTTAACGGACCTTACAATAGAGAGGCCATTTGGACTGATTTACCGGCGGATAAACCTTACGACACTTGGTTAGGTCTTTCATATTGTACTCTTACAGGAACAACCGACATGAAAACATACTATATTGGTATTGGCGCGGTTAACAATTTTAAAGTAGTTTTAGATGGTGTCGAAATTTTAGACACTACGGCCGGTCCCTGCATTACAGGAACTCAATCATTAACTACTTGGAGGGTTTACCCAATAAGTGTTGGTGTTGGTAGCCATATCATCGAGTATTACGGATATAATTATGGTAACCCAGGCGGTGTTGGGTTTGTTATTTATGATAAAGACTTATCTTCTTTAACCGCGTCAACCACAGATGTTGCTGCCGGAGTTATTTATAATAGTAGTTCTGAAATTGGGAATAATTTTGAATTTTGTCAAGATTTATCTGGTGATTATTTAATATCAGGGTATACTTGTCCTGTTGGTTATACATATTCGGTTTGTTTAGGAACCTGTGTTAAATTTAATTATTGTGAATTAACACCTATTTTGACTGACACTCCGAGTTTATTTTATTACCAAGATAATATTTTACTTAGCGGTACCAGTATTAATAGTATATATGATGACAGAGAGTCGTTATGTTCTACATCAGGAGATTGTACAAGTAGTATTTGTACGTCAACTTCAGGATTTTGTTTGAACGATACTGGTTATGATACTTATGATGATTATTATATTGAGTCGGGTTATCATAACGGTAATCCTTATTGGTCTGGCGAAACGGATGGATTATTGATTTATTATTCCACCGGAAACACTCAATGGTGTTTATCAACAGTTTTAGATGGAGATTGTCTTTTATTTGGCAAATCACCTTGTGTTAGCGTTTGTCCTGATTTATGTGACACATATTTCTCAAACGTAATATGTCCGCCTCCAACTCCTAGTCCAACAGTTCCGTGTAGTGCGTTAAATTTTGACGCAATTTTTAATTGTAATGTTCCGTCTCCGAGTGTTACCCCCACAATGACACCAACAATTACTCCAACCCCAACTCAAAGTCCAGCAGTTTTATGTCCTAATATATTCGTTAACGCATCTATAAATAGTTATTCTCCAACCCCTACACCAACTCAAACTGTTACACCAACACCTTCAGGAGTGGTTAATAGACCTTTTGGTTTAAGTGGTGATGTTACTTTTAATACGGTTGATGAAAAAATAAAATGTCCCGTTAGTTTACAATTTCAAGATTGTATAACCGGTATGATATATAGTACTATGGATGATGTTGAAACTCCTTTGGGGGGTTCATTATCACAATATATGGTTTTTGAAGGTACTGTAAATGGGGATATTAAGTGTATGTACTATATAGGTCAAAATCAAAATATTTCAGGTATTGACCAAATTATTTTAACTAACGGACCTCTTGGATATTCTAATCTTGATGGTTGTAATAATTGTTTTTTACCTACTCCAACCCCTACTCCAACTCCTACAATAACACCAACAATGACTTTAACTCCAACTAACACTCCAACTCCAACAATAACTCCTAGTCAAGGACTTTGTACTTGCCCTGAAGGGTACACTTTAATCGGTGATTTATGTGAACAGGTATTATTCACTTTTGCAACTCCTCCAGAAAATCCAATTATTATAGGTAATAATTTTGAAGACTACCCAACCACATTTGGTGGTGATAGAGGTTTAATAATATATGAGGAAGTTACAAATAAAGGTTGGCCTTTGTTTGGTTTACCTAATATACAAGGTTCAGGAATTTTTCCTAACACCTTACCAAGTACCAATAACGCAACACCTAGTAGTTTAAGTCTAATTCCGAATACAGGATATACCAATCAAGGAATCTTATACACGTCTTTATCCCCATCTTCATCTCCTGGTTCTCCTCACGCACCTTTAAATTATCCAACAGGATATTGGCCGGAAACACGACCTTTATCTAACAATCCACCTAATTTACCAAATATTAATTTATATAGTGCACCAAATAATTTAACTTATTTAGCGGAAAGTTATGTTTCTTCAGGTGTTTTAAATTTAGGTAGTGGAAGCTCTGTTAACTTAGAATATAATAGAAGAAATGGTGTTTTTTGGGGTTTGTCATCCAATTCAAATTCTTGGCAAAATCAAGTCGGTATTTGGTCAGACGCACCTTCTCCTTATGACTCTAACCCAACGTATAGTTTATTTAACAAATGGGTTGGGGTAACTTCTTGTGTTGAAATACCAGAGAGTAAATTATATTACATCCTTATAACCGCAAATAACGCATTTAGAATAAGTGTTAATGGATTATTAATGGTGGAAATTAATGTTGGTGATGGTAATTATCAACCTCTTGGATTTACTAATTGTTTCCCAATAACCTTATCATCAGGAACTAATACAGTTACTTTTGAAGGGGGTAACTATGGTGGTGGTGGGTTATTATCCGCAGAAATTTTAAATGTTGATACTGTAGATAATATCCTAACCGCAACAACTTATTCTCATTTAACACCATATTCAATATTTTCGACTAAAGAAAAAAGACCTAGAGCTTTTGACATTAATTTTACAAGCGGTAGTACAACAATAACCTCATCAGGTCAATTTTTACCAAAGGATGTTGGGGCTTTTGTTCAATTCCCTTCCTTTGTTTTATCGGGAACTTATATTTCAAATGTTATTGATTCAAGTACCGCCATAATAACTTCAGGCGCAACCGCGACCGGATTAGGTGTTGCTGGAAATGTGAACGGGACATCAACCGGAAGAATTTATTTTATATATGATTCGGGTACGTTATTTGCGAGTGGTTTACCACAAGGCTTTACTTGTCCAGAAGGTTATGAGTATTCTAATTGTTCGGGACCTGAATGTATTCAAGTATCTAAAATACTTTGTCCTTAAACAAAAAAGTCCGTTATTAAAACGGACTTTTTTTATTACCAAATTTTTTCTTGTTTCATATAACCTAAAACACAACAATAGGCATCTGATTGGTCATAGTTTTCTTTTTTGAGTGTGTTGTTTTTTGTATATAACCATTGGATTTGAGGTTCTCTTTTCGCAACTAAATCCCAAATTATTTGTTTTTTATCACAATCTTTAGGATATCCGCCAAATAACACAAATTTACCCTTATCATTTTGTTGTACCAAATTTGGGAATGCGGTTTTTCTTGAGTTATACGTGGATATAAAATTAGGAACAATACCTAATTCATCGAATATTAATTTACATATAAAACTATTAAATCTTAATAACGTTTGAATAGTATATACATTATTTGAATTCAATAACGGTTCTTCAATTATCACTTTTGTAATACCTAATTCTTTGTATTGAATTAATTTACTTTTAAAAATTTCACTTTTTAAAAGGAGTTCTTTCATTTTATCTTCTTCTTTTGGTTTTGGGACCGGTGAAATGTGTGTTAATTCCAATAATTGTTCTGTTTGAATGTCAAACAATGCCCACCCTATCGTTCTTGTGGATACGTCAAGCCCTAGTACTTTAGGGCTTTCTTTTAAATTTTTTTTCATATTAGAAATCGAATTTTACTAAGAACTGCTGAATACCTTGTCTTAATACGGGTGATTGCAGTTTAGATACAATCATAAGTGTTTTGTCAGAATCGTAAAGTCCAATTTCTGTAATATATGATGGATTACCTTGTGTCCAAGTAGGGTTTGTAGTTGCTTGGAATTCAGATTCTCCTAAATTTACTTTATATCTCATTTCGTAAATCGTTGCCTGTATGTCACTCTCTAACGCCCCATAAAAATAATACTCATCACCGAAATTTAATGACACTCCACTATATCCTACAGGAGTTAACGGAACATAATCATTTAAATCATAAGTAGGTGCGGAGTCATATTGGTCTTTTGTAATTACAAAAGTATTACCCGTTAATCCTTCTTTGGTGATATAATTATTAACTGTAGTCGCAGTAAGTTGGTCTGTAAAATCAATTATCTTCCATAAAGAAGAGTTTGGTCTTCCGTTACCTTCAACTTTTTGACAAATTATTTCAAATTTATCAGCATAAAATCCTGTAATTTGATTACAACAAGAAAGGTCTGGTTGTGTTAAACAAGGAAACTCGTCCCCAAATCTAATAGCAATATTTTGAGATGTTAGGTTACTACAAACAATATTAGGCCCTTCTATTACAGAATAATAATTACAATGTAATGAATTGCCTGATAAACATCCGCTTGTATTTGTAAACCTGTAAGTAACGTGCATATATTCAGTACTCGCCGTTAATACTCCTTCTGGAGAAGAACCATCTCCACCGCAAACATTTGGGGTCATTAATGATATTTTTGGTGCGGGTAATGTCCAATTTCTATTTGATTTATAAGACATCGCGGCAATTAATTCTTCATCATCAATTACCACTATTTTTTGGTCTGGAAATACTTTACCAACTCTATTAGGATAACCGTCAATAGAATTAGGGTTAGTGTCCCATAAATGATAATATCTAATACCAGGTGAGTTCATATCCAAATTTTTATTAGATTCTATATAATGAACTTGGAATAAATTAACATTTTCAAAATTAGGTGGGTCAACCCAAAAAGTTTGTCCAAAACAACAACTTTCGTTTTTATGCCACATTATCCAAGGAATATGTAACTTAAAGTTTCTTGCTTGACCTGTGGTGTCTCCTTCATTTGAAGGGTCAAATGGTTCGAACGCAAATTTTTCTCCGTAGAAGAAATCAATGGTTTGATTTGTATAATGTATTACCGCTATCGCCTTTTGTTCTTTAGGTGTTACCACAACTTTTTCATCAAAAGAATTATAGTAAAAAACTTCACTACTATCTGTCTGACCGCTATCTGATTGATATCCTAAATATTCTTTAGTTCCTAAGTAATTTATAGAACCAAATTTAGTATAATCTTTATTTAGAGAAGATATTAATCCCGCAGGATTTTCAGACCAAGGAATATTCATATTCCAAACTTTAACATCAAATTGGTCTATATCACAAATCGATTCATAATTAATAACATCGTCAGCCCAATGAGGTCTTGGTGTTACACTATCATAAATTTTTGTCATATTTGATGGGTACACTAATACTCTAGAATAACAACTCGCACTTAACTCAGTAAAGTCAGGTGTTGGTCTATCTAAGGTTATTTGATTTCCGCAAACCGAAACTATCCTATAAGTCATCATTGGATAACAACTATATATAGGAACTTTACAATCAGGGGGTGGAGGTGGTGGGCACGACCTACTAGCACTTGGTGTTAAACAAGGTGTGCTAGATGGTGTTGGTGTTGGGCTAGGGTTACAATCGTAAGGTGTTTTTGTCGGTGTTGGGGTAGGTGTTGGACTTTCAAATAATCCTGATGTAGATGTTGGTGTTGGTGTAGGTGTTGGTGTAGGCAAATTGGTACAATAACAATCGTCCAATCCTTTACCATCATAATAAATTGTTATAAAATCTCCTACCGCAGGTTGTCTTTCTGATGGATAACCACATGGTGAGTAGATTAAATTTATTACTTTTCCACACTGAAGTGTTGACATATCAACAATATAATCTGAATTAATTACATATCGACTATCGGTTAAAGCACTCCATGTTATTGTTTCGGCAGTTAAATTACCACCAAAAAAACCTCTCAAGGGAGCTCTATTAAACACAGGACTAACAATAGAGTCCATGTATGGAATTCCATATGTATTTCCTGTTATACCATCAACAAAATAAGGGTATTTAACATTTTGTTTATTTGAATTTGGAACTCCACTAGTATTTTGTGAATTAAAGTTGGGTTCTAATATGTTTGTGTTAAATTGATTGTATATTGACGGTGCAAGACCATAAGAAACTTCACTATCTCCAATTTGGAAATAAGAAATATTAAATTGACCTTGAGACATTTTTTGTCTTCCCGCGTCGGTTACTCTTGTGTTAACTAAACCAGAAGTATTTTTTAAAATATATGCCATTTATATATAAATATATCGTATTGATTTTATGTTATAATAATCTCACTTTCACAATTACCTGTGTAAACCTGAACTGTAACCGGTTGTGGACTTGGTACTCCTAACACAATCCACCCTGTATTTGGTGGTGAAGATGTGTTATTATTTATAATGTATCCTCCTATAGGGGAAGGATAGATAAACCATTGATTTGTTGATGCACTCCAAAGAATTTGACTCGTACTCGCACTCCAAGATTGTTTACCATTAAAAGTTCCACTAGGGATGTATGTTTCACTATTTACTTCATCTTGATATGTTATGTTAACACATAATGAATATCCTATACTAGCCGGTGTTTGCGTTGGGGTTGGTGTTGGGGTTGGTGTCGGCATTGTTCCTACTAACTTACAACTTGTGTATGCTGTGAAATCACCATAATAATCCACCACAACTGCGGTGTATGTACCAACAGATAAATTAGTTATTGTATTACCAAAATTACCGTTATCCCAATTTATTGTATATGGAGATGTTCCTCCTGTTACAATTAAGGTAATTGTTCCGTCAGAAGAGGTTAATGTACTAGGTTCTATAACTTCGCAAGTCGCTCCCATTGTAAATATTGTCAAAACATTACATTCGTTAACACCCTCTTCACCACATTCTAATTTTCTTGGTGGTTTTTTTGTTGGGGTGGGTGTTGGAGTCTTTGTTGGTGTAGGTGTTGGAGTTGTTGTTAGAGTAGGTGTAATAGTCGGACTTGGTGTAGGCGTAGGTGTTTGACTCTCTTCAGGAAGTTGTTGTATTATAATATCATTATCACCCATAGTTATTTAAATAAATACTTTTATAGTTCTTTTTTAATTATTGATTTCATTATTTCAATATATTTTATTGTTGAACTATTCTTGTCAACATAATTAAAATAATTTGGGTTTTCTTTTAATTTGTCAAAAGGGTTAACATTTATAAATTCTCCTTTATAAAATTTGGTAGTTTTTAATCCATCTGTAACTCCAGCCATATGTAAAATAGGTTTTTTTTCATATATGAATATTGTATCGGTAGCCCAAGAAAAATCTAAATTTTTGGTGATTAATGTTTCTTTACCTAATAACCAAATGTTCCATAAAACCGCCCACATATCTGATGTCCACATTTGTATGTGATGATTAATTGGGTATTTTTTACTAAATGATAGTAACATTTCGTATAGTTTAATACTATCGTTAAATACTTTTTCCCAAAAAAGATAATCAGTATTTTTAATCAAATATTGAGCACCTCCAGAATTTTTCTGATTGTTTTTAACCGTATCAGATGAGATTCCAATTATTTCACACATCTTAGTTAATAATTCACCATTTGATAGTGTGTTATGTTGAGTTTCGTATCTTTTACAACATTCTAAAATATAATCGTGTCCAATATATGATATTGTGTCTGAGACATAACAAATATCATCATTTAATAAAGAATTAAAATCAGGTAATTCCCTAAAAACAATATCTGAATCGTGATAAAAATAACATTTACCTAATTCAGGATTATTTTTTAACCATTCTTTTAAGGCTAAAGGTCTAAGTGTTGGAATGTATTTTTTTTGATTTTTTTCTCTAGTGTCTTTAATGTGGTGAACATTAATTCCATAATCTTTTAATTTTAAAGATTCTTCAGATTCTTGGTCTCTATCTACCATAACAAATAACACATGAATTTTATCAGGTTTAATACCTTTATCGATAAAATTATTTACATATATTTTTGTTTGCCAATGAAAATATGGTATGTCTGGTTGAGCACTTACAAATACTAAATCTTCCATGTTATTTTTATTTTAAAATATAAAGAACATAGTAATTTAATAAATGTTACTTTTGGAGATATTTATAATATATGAAATTACTTAAAACAGTGTCGAAATTGGTTGAAGAATCTAAGTTAAGATATGAGGAAGCTTGTGATAAAGGAGTTCCTGAAAAAGAATTGGATAAACTTGAAAAAAATTATCAAGAATCATTGCGACTAATGAGATTAATCAATAAAGATTCTAATCCTAAAAAATAATTAGAATCCGTAAACCAGCTGAGTTCTACCCCAACCAGAAAAAGTTTTTAAATATATATAATCATCGTCCCAAGCAACATCTCCAACATTACCATTAGTATCTGTTGTTCCAGAAGGAGTAAATCCAACTTCCATTCTAAATTGATTATATCCAGTGTCACCAACTACGTGTAATTTTGAAGTTGGTGCCGATGTGTTAATACCCACCGACGCAAATCCGTTTCCTAAAACAATACTACCGCTTTGTGAAACTATCGCCCCACTTCCAATCGCAGTTGCATTTGTTAAATTTCCAGATGAACAGTCCGCACCTGCTCCAATAAATGTGTTATCATCTCCACTAATATTAGCATAACCCGCATTCATTCCTAAAGCAACATTATTATTACCATTAATATTAAACGCCAATGAAAAATTGCCAACGGAAGTGTTGGAAATTCCAACTGTATTACCGGCCAATGTAGTATACCCTAAAGCAACGTTATCACTTCCTGAAGTATTACTATATAAAGAAAGTCCGCCTATCGATGTATTATATGAACCATTACTGTTAGTAAATAAGACTTTTGAACCTAACGCGGTATTAAAATCTCCATCATTTAATATTAATGATGTTGACCCAAACGAAGTATTATCATTTCCCACCATATTACTTTTCAACGCGTTATACCCAAAAGCAGAATTATCATTTCCTATGGTATTAGACATTAAACTTTCTTTACCCATTGTGGTTAAATATTGACCTGTAGTATTCGCGGTTAAACTATCTTTACCAACTGTTGTATTCTTATCCCAATCACCCTCACCTCGACCAATTTTAACATCATTAACAACAACATCTTTAACCGTTCCAAACGTATCGGAAATACATAATTTTTTCAAACACAATCCGTCAGACTCTAATAATGTCGTACCCCCTATTGTAATGGTACTTGCGGTCATTCCACTTGAAAATGTTGAAGGTGTTGTTGATATTAATGATAGTATTTGCCCTATATTCGCTTTATATGATGAGCCCGCCGAATTCTGCGATGTATCTCCAGTTATAACAATATGAAATAAATCTTCGCCCGTTACTCCCGATGCTAATGTTCTACTTGTTAGAAATGCCATGTTTTTTTATTTTATAAATATTTATTTTTTATTATTTTTAACAATTTTCCAAATTAAATCTATAACATCCGTTACTTGCTACAATTTTAATATTAACTACTGGCGCGGTGTCAAATTCGGTAGGTAATGGTATTGTTATTGCCGGTGGTACTGAAACATTTATACTACCAATTAAAACACAATATTGTTCATACGCATTACAAGCATAAACATCATATGGAAATGTTAAACCGGTTATTGATGTTATTTGTACTGAAGCCATTTCTTTACCCTTGGAATAAATAGTCGTCTCCGTTCATGAAGTTAAAGTCATCTCCATTCTGGAACTGTTTTATTTCTCCGCAACATTCGCATGATATATCATAAGTTATTAATAAATTAATTATTACATTATTATCTTCTAATCCTGATTCACCACTACAAGATGTTGTTAAACTAACCTCGTTATTTTCTGTGTTAATTTCAACATTACCGACTTCACTATAACTCGATATGATATATTCTAATACTTCTGCCCATTCTTGGACTGTCGGGTATTCTGATAACGTATTCCCGGTAAAAAACGGTTGTGTTATTGTAACACCATTTATTGTTACTTGAGCATAAAATATTGCCTCATTTAAAATACAATTAGTGTCACCTGATGTTAAATCGTAGAATCCTTCCAATAACATTTCTTCAGGACTTTTAACACCTGTTTCTCCCGTATTTTGAAATTCAGATTCACATATATTAAACAACTCGTAGGCCAGAACATTGTTCGCCCCATTTAATGTTGTGGTAACTGTTTTGACACACCCATCATCTCCTGTAATTGTTAATGAGTATGTTCCGGCAGAAAGATTACTAACTGTTATTCCTGTCTGACCGTTTACGTTAGAACTCCAATTTAGAGTTAATGGTGGTATTCCGTTAGTGATTAAAGCACTTATAGAACCATTATTACCAATTGTGGGATTAACACCCGCTAAAGTAAAATCTAATGTTGATGTGGATGTAATTGTGAATGGAAATGTGTTTTGGCAAGAGTTCGCATCTGTTACAGTTGCAACATATGAACCTTCGGTTAAACTACTGAATGTATAGGCGGTTGTTGTAACTATTACGACATCGTCTCCAATATCATAAGTGTACGGAGCCGTTCCTCCTGAGCTAATACTAACAGTTGCAAAACCATATAACTCGTTACAAGTAATTCCCGTAGTTTGTGCCGATACTGTAAATGGTATGTCATTATCCACAACGTATGTCCCATTAAATACACAAGGACTTGGTGCCGAACTACTAACAGTTAAAGTGTATGTGTCACTAGCAAGTGCGTTAAATTTAACATTTTTTGAACTCGTTACATTTTCCGTTATATCCCCGTTTGTATTGGTTAATGTATATGTGTAAGTTGATGGTGGTCCTACAAGGTTTACAGTTATTGACCCGTTACCTGTATTACAACTAGAATTACAGAAGGCATTTACCACAGAAACCGATAATACATCAAAAGATGATGGTGAGACTAAGTTAATCGACTCTTGGAAATTACATAGTCCCGCGTCTGTAACTGCAACAGTAAATAAACCACTACTTAAACCTGTAAATGTGTATACTTCTCCAAATGAAATTACGGACGCTCCGTTTGAACCCAAATAATAATATGGTGGAGTTCCTCCGTTTATTACCACGGTTACTTCCCCATTTGATTGTAAACAAGATGGTCCTTCAACTATAAAATGACTAAATTCTACAGGCGGTACTTTTTCTATGAAAGTTGTTTTACTCACAGAACACCCAACAGAATCCGTCACGGTTAAAGAATATAAACCTTCCGTTAATCCTGTTAGTGTTGTTCCAGTACTTGAGTCAGACCAAACATATGTATAAGGGGGTATTCCTGTTAATCCTGTAACATACAAAGCCCCGTTATCTTCCGCACAACCAGCGTTATTTATTTTATAAAAATCAAAATCTAATAGTGAAACGTTTTTAATTATACACGATTCACTTTTTCCCGAACATCCACCACCATCGTCAGCAATTACGTAATAAATACCCGAATATAAATTAGTAAATTCATAAGCATCCGATAATGTATAGGCCGAGTCGATATAACCCTCAGTTAATTCATAAAGATAAAATTTTGCTTCACCGTAAAAATTAGAAGTTTTCGCAGTTAACGAACCGTTATCATATCCACAAGTAGTGTCAACAGTATTTATGATACTGGCACAAGTTCCATTGGAAATATAAACATTAACCGTTAATTCGTTTGGTGTTGGTAAGTTACAACTATCGGTTATAGTAAATGTATAAGTACCGGCACTTAAATTTGTTACCGTATAGTTATATGGGGTTGTTATTGGAGTGACAATATCAAAATAGGGAGACACCCAAGTTATTGAGTAATTTGGGGCACTGCCAACTATGTCTAGACTAAACGCACCAGAATTATTATTTCCACAGTCGCCCGTTACACTTAAATTATATGTTAAAAGACAAGGCATTAATTACAAGAGATTTGAAAGTTTATACCAATATTTAATTTAAAATTAACATCTTCTTCGCTAACAGAACAAATTTTATTATACACCACTACTGTGTTATCACTATTAGTGAAATAATAACCATATCCATAACTATATAAAGAATTTAAACCATCGATTAATGCTAATGACCAATTTGTAGGTGTTGGTACACTTAAATTCGGGTCATTATAACCATATCCAGTAAAAAATTCTCCACTATAGACAACAACATCATCTATTCTTATATCTATGAACCATGTTGAAATTATACTATTTAAAACACAATTATTAATATCTAAAGAATTTGAATTTAAATAATTATTTAGTAACGTGGTCAATACCAAATTATATGCGTTTTGTGAGGTTCGATACTGAGTTATATTACACTGTATAGATTGAGTCGGACAATCATTATTTAATAAATTAGTCGTTAAATTACATGGTTTACAAGGTATTGGTATTAATTGACATCCTCTTTGTCTTCTCCAAACAAATTTTTGTCTATGAAATATTGAATTTTCATACCTAACTCCTGTATTCCATATTGTAGTTGCGGGAATCATTTGTTCAATTAACCTAATCCAATAACTACCCAATCCGTTTACATAATCCATCATTGTTTGATATGTAAAATTATCGTTAGGTATATTAACAGTTTCATTAGACTCTAAATATTTCCAATATATAGACTGTAATGTCGGATATCCACCGGTCTTACCGTCAGTAATAAATTGTCTATTTCTTACATTAATTGTGTTTTTCCAAAAAGTTTGTGCAAATTCAAAAAATGTTCTTTTATTTGGTTGTGGATTTATCTCAGTCCAATCTATACCCCCTCTTTGAGGGTATGGTGTATTTGGGTTTGGGTCGCAAGGTGTTGGTTGTACCCAATTTAAACCTTGATTCGGTATCGGATAATTAAATTCTTTAGACATTGACCAAACATCGTATACCAATCCTTGTGCTGGATTTAAAAATAAATCTACATTTTTTACATTAATAACTAACCTATCATCTGATGTTTGATAAAGGGCGTTGAATGTACTATCTAAATTAGACCTTAATCCAACTTCATAATCCGCCCAACTCTTATTATTGTCAACTTGTTTAATTAACTTAAACCCTAAATCCATGAATGGAAAATTCTTATATTTTTCTAAATAAATTTCACCATAAGTATAAGGTGATAAGATAGTTTGATAATTGGGGTTCTGACCTGTAAATACACTATTTGTAATATCAACGATTTCAGGTGCTCTATGTTGAGGTGTTTGTTCGAACCATCCACTACCCATTTGAAAGAAGTAGTTTTCTCCGTTTTCAATTGCCGATGGATAACCTTCATCATCAATAGGAAATTCGTCAGATGTTATATTAGCATCCTTAATTATTGTTGTTGTGGTAAATCCGGTGTATTCAATCCCTTGAATTTTGAATAGGTTAGCCGGGTCTAAACTTGGTAATTCTTGTACATAAGTTCCTCCCGATATTCTAACATATTGTTGTTCAAATTGAGATAAATTAATTTTTTGGTCGGCAACATAAACATATTCGTTAAAATCTATTAAAGCGTCTGGCGCTCCAATTAACCTTAATAAAATCTCTATCGATTTTCTAGTTCCTTTAGATTTAAAAAGGTAAGCGGAATTTAAAATTAAATTTCTATAAAATTGATAATTAAGTTCGTCAGGTGTTTGAGATATTGGAACTCCCTCATAAACTGATTTTTGTAAATTTTTTTGACCGAAAACTGAAGATAATAAATCATCATTACTAATTGGTGAGATGTTAGTATTCCACCCTAATGTTTGAGCTAAATTTTTAAGTAATTGTGAAGGTATATCATCACCAACATTATAATTTACAGATGTCATAAATGATAATGAAGACACAAATTTTTGTGTTTCATCAAAACTTCTACCATAAATCTGTAGAACTTTTTCCATTTTTTGACCGACAGTATCAAATTCTTTAAAGGCTCCGGTTGTCATGAACCTAGAAATTAAATTGGTTCTAAACAAATCGAAAAATTCACTTATTTGATTCAACTCATCAAGATAAGATGTAAAACTTTCGGTTAAAATATCTAAATTCCAATCACCATAAAGAGGCCACGTTACCGTACTTTTTTCCACGTAATATGTCCCATCATTACTTTCTGTCGGTACGTTAAATGTTGCGGTGTATATCGGGCTTACAGTTCTATTTAATAGAAAATTTTCAACCTCGTCTAAATTTTCTTTAAATACTTTATTAACTTCATAGTCATTAGGTCTGAGAACTAAATTATCGTAAATTAATGTTTCGCCAGAAAAAAGATTCCCTGAAACATAAAATTTTAAAACTCCATTAGTTAAAGAATCTGTTGGGTCAATTCCTTTTAGTTCATATCCAATACCTTTATAGTATAAAGAATATTTGGTGTAATTATTTGTTAAATCTCTTAATTCTGAAACTTCCATTTCTCTTAAAGAGATATTTCTTTGCGAGTTAAAAGTAAAATCAATGTCAAATGGGTTTCTAATTCTAGCTAAATCAAACTCTAAACTCGTTTCATCTCTTAATCCATCGTATTCGATGTTGTTTGCCGTAACACCAGTACTAATATCTAAACCAATAAAATTAGATTCTATACCTGCGGGAAAATAATTAATAATGTTTGTAATTGAGGTTGAAATTCTTTTAACTAATGAACCATAAAGTGTGAATGTCGAAACTTGTGATAAATCAAAATTAGGATATACTTTAAATGTATTTTCAACAATCGTTTTAGATTGAGTAATATTTTCGATTTTTAACGAATCGAGACTTATAGGCCCTGAAAAAGTACCCGTTCCAAAATTTCTATTTGTCTTCTCTGTTACGGATTCAACAAATTCAAAATTACCCTGTGTTAAACCTCCCCCTTGTACTAATTGGAAACCAACTAGATTATCGGAAAAAGTTCCTTGTCCAGATGCTGTTTGTGGGGGGCAAGTAAATTTATTACGACTCATTACTGTGTTATATTTGTAAAGTTTTTACTGAAATCAATGTTATTACCTCTATCTTGTCTAACTTCATATAACAATTTATTAAATTGGTCTCTAACTTCGTATAAATTGTATTGTTTATAAATATTGTTATTTGTGTCGTATATTGTGTAAATACCGTCATCCATAGATTTAGTTTGATTACCGAGCAACGCTATCGCCATAGTTGAGAAGTCGTGTTCAGCAATCTCAATGTCTAAAGATATTGGATTAAAAAAAGTATTTGTTATAATAATATTTTGGTCAGGTTGTCCTATAAATGGAACTGAGCTAGGTTTGTTTGTTGGTGCCGATGAAGGTGATAAAGTACAAAAAATAAGATTACTATTACCGTCAGTATATCTATATCTGATAGATTTTTGTGATGTATTTGTTAAATTTAACACAACCGGTTCGCAAAAGAATGATGATGTTATTAATCTATAAAAATTAGGTATTTTAGTACCGTCAGAATTAAGATATTCTACTCTAAAACCAACAAGACCTTGATTAACAAATTTATTTCTATATCCCGCGGGCACGGCGTTTAAATCTATTACCAATCCTCTAACATTTGGTAACGCAGATAATATACCACAATCCAATATTTTTGTTCTAATTTGTGCGGGTCTTATCATTAATGTATAAATCCCTATTTTATTAAATTGTTCCGCAGGTAATCTTAAATTATATAAACCACCTAAAATTTCAACATTCGCATTTCCTCCCGTATTGTTGTTATTAAAATATGGCTTTAAAATAGCATTAGCATCTAATTTAGTTAATAAAAAATTTTGCGTTTCATCTCTTGACGGTGTGTAGTTCAAAATTATCTCAACATCTTCCGGTGATACATCTGCCGGCCTTATTGTCCCATATGTTCCTGTTGCCATATTATTAAATTATATTAAAAAACTTATATCCATATTTAACTAAATCTCCAACATTATCAACTTCTCCGAGTCTTTGGAAAGATTCTAATGCGGAACGTTTCCCTCGTTCTATAAATACACCAGAATAAATTTCTGGCGGAGATATTACATTCAATAACGCCTCATTTTTTGTAATTCCTGAACAAACCAACATATCAGGAATAATTCCTGAAGAATATGTTGCAAATATTGTAGTACCATCGAAAAAATCATAATAATCAATTCCATTTACCGTATATGCAGTATATAACCCTGACGGGTCCGCTCCATAATACGTACCGACAACATTAGATGTTCCTGTGACTTGAATACCTATTTTAAACTTTGGGGTACCATATTGTTCTAAATCATTTAACGTTGATTTTGTGTAACCGGTTATTAAAAAAGGTACGGTTGTGTAATTACTACTTATTTGCGAATCTTCGTCACAGACAGAATCCCCACTAAATAAATAATCGTATGATATTGGTGTTCCCGACCAATTACCCCCTGAAGGATAAAAATACGCCGTACCATATTCATTGTCAATTGTAACTGATGAATAAGGTACATATATATCTTTTTTAATTAAATTAATACCCCAAGGGCTCATTCCGGATAACGTTATGGTATATTTACCCGTAGCTCCGTAAGTGTGTGAATAACCAACAATAGTTGAATTAACGACTTGTCCTGGTGTCCCGTCTCCCCAATCTACTTTGTAGTTTGAGAACTCCAAATATTTTTTAAATTCTCTATCCGATGTATTGTAAAAATAATAAGTGTTTGGAGTGTCGGTTGATGATGAAAAAATAAAATTCGCCATCGTGTCTTGTTGATTTATTATCCCGTCAAAAATAGTATAATAACCTATATCAACAGTGTTTTCAGTTAAAAAAATTGGTATTGTTAAACCTGTCAATATTGATGTTCCGTTAGTTCCTCCCGATAATATTTCAGTCATTGAAGAATAAACGTAAGTTATTCCTGAGATTCTTTGCGTTGTTGTGGTTGTCGTTAGGTCGCAGCACTCATCATCAATTACATCTGGAATTATAGTTCCTCCGTACCAAACCGCCGGAAATATTTTATTACTAATATTTTCGGGTGAAATCCTTATATTAAAAATTCTTTCGTCCATTATTGAGGTGGATTAACATATTCATACCATTTAATAGGTGTGGTAGTTCCAACCCTATTATTTGATTCGTTAAATACTTTATAAGTTTTTGTATTATAGTCTAAAGAAACTCTATAATAAAAATAATCATTTCCGTTAAATGAAAATTTATTAGGTAAAGTCGATTGTGGTTTATTCATCATTTTAACAAAAACACCTAATCTACCATCAAAAAATTTCGCACTCATATAAAAAGTTTCAAGGTTTAGAAATTCAAGATTCCTTAACCAATAAATAAAAAACCCTTCTTTGTCTCCAACAAAATCTAATTTATATGACGGTTTCTTTATTAGTATATTATTAAATGGTGGTGTTGGTGATACGTTAGCAAATTCACTATCCCCTTGTTGTACCGGTATTATTATTGTAAAATAATTTTTTTGAGTTACATTGTCTTTTGTATCATAAAAATCCAATTTAAAAAAAGATTTTGTAAATGGTTTTGAAAAGTAGAAGATTTCTTTTGCGGTAAATCCTTCCGCCAAATAACTATTTACCCAACTAGCATCCGTTGCGGTTGTCACTGTTGTAGGGTTACCACTAAAAAAATAAAAATTATATTTAATATTTGTTTGACTATATGGTGTGTACTCATCGTGAGAGAATCGAGCAATTTCAAAATCTTCGGGTAAACCTATAACTTCTTCAAGTACAGTATATTGGTACTCGTCAATAGCATCTGTTCTACCTTCAAAATCCCATTTGATTTCAACGGGTAAATCAATACCTCTATCAGTTTCTTGTATTGTAAAATAATATTTGTTATTCACAGTTATCTATTGTTGGTTGTTGGGTTATTTGATATCCATAATTATAATTAGTACCTTCAGGAATTATTCTAAATATATAATTATCATAAGGATAATGTGTACCATTTAAAAATGGAAAATTAGTACCTATTCCTTCACTATCAATAAATCCATATGGATACAAGTCTCTCCATATAAAAACATTTTTATTAGTTGAGTAATAAGAGTAATTAGGTATATCATCCACATTTTTAACGGAACCTTCTTCAATATAATCAGAAAAGTCTCTAATTTTTATAGGGTGATGTACTTTATAATAATACCCTAAACCTAACGAATCAACCGGTTTAAAATTACTATTATTGAATTTAAATCTATGGTGTAGATTTGAAATCACTCTTTCTTTTTGTTCATAATCGTTCCATTCACAATATTCTCCGTCAATTGTACTTCCGCTTCTTAAATCATCTGTGTATATAAATTTAGGCGTCCAATTACTTTTTGTATAATTTTTTAATGGTAAATTTGTTTTTGATTTGGAGTTTGTATCGTCCCACCATGATGTTGGTTGGCCACTAGGTAATAACGGTAAATTAAACTCCCATCCTTGTTGTTTTGCACCACCCGTCCATCCGAAATATCCTTTCCATAAAACAGTAAAATAGAAATGCGATATTGGTCTTTTTTGGTTATCTATTAACGGGTATATGTCAAAATCTCTGTTAAAAGATAAAGTATAAGATTGTCCGCCTTCTTTTATAGAAACTCTGGATTGTTTGTTTGGGGTGTATTGTTTGCTTTCATATTTTTTGGTTATCCCAAAAACACTTTCTTCAAATCCACACTTTGTTAACACACTATCGGTAGTGTTGGTTAAAATTTTATGTCTTCTAACATAATATTTAGAAGTTGTGTCGGATTGTTCATCACCTAATATAACTCTTTTAAATGTTCCACTCACCCCATCGTTAAATGTAGTTCCAGTATACCCGACATTTACTATATTAAAATAGTAATCAGAATTACCAAAATAGTCATCCCCTAATGAGTCCACTTGAAATAAATCAACTCCGTTGTATAATATATTCAATTTTACAAACTCTCCAACGGATAATCCGTGTTTCATTGGACATCTAAATCTAATAATGTTTAATCCATTTAAACTTGAGTTTGTTATCACAAATGGTATTCCGCTAGAACAAGTCCAATTAATTGTTTGTTGGGTTTCATTATCGTAAAAACTCATTTGTTTATTGTAATTATTTTCAAACGGATATGATAAATAAAATGTCCAATTATATGTTGAAGCGCTTTTTGCGGTAAATAAAATATGTTCTCCAGGTGGTTGAGTGTACCCTGTTAAGTTATAATCGTTTCTAATAAAATCAAATTCGTTATATTGCGGATAACCTGACCAAATAATACTTTCATTTATTGGACAATTTTGTAATGCAGATATTTTCTCATTTATATAAAACAAATTATTCTTAAAAGGGGTGTAAGTACTGTATCCAACATAAGAATTTTTAAATAAAACCATAAATTTACAACTAGGTCTAAAGATTGTGGATGTTTGTCTTTCTGACTCAAATACATCCGCTAATGAAACATCAATTGTTCTATCAAATTCAGTGTTTTGTTTTGTAGTATTCACTAATGGAACACTAAAGATATAATCAGTATTAGACGCCGTTTTAAATTTTAACGAACTTAATATTACTTTATTTTCATTTGTATTACCCATTTTATTCTATATTAATCTCGGTATTAACCCATTTAGTTAAAAATCTATCAAATGCTGTTTTACCTTTTTTAAGTCCAAAGTAAAAATGTTGTGGTGCCCCAACCGTAACCGTTCTTGGTTGTCCCGCATTACCTTCTTGGTTTGAGACACTCGCGGATATATTACCACTAGAGTCAACAACGTATATATAACCTTTAAAATATTGTGTTTGTAATGTAGTTGCCGGCCTAACATATCTTGATGATGAATTAACTCTATCCATCTCTTGATAATTATATGACATAAAAGAGTTTCCAAAAATAGGATATGTGTACCATTCATTTTGTTGTGAACCGAATATACTATCAGAATCATTATTTTTCTTAATTTCCCATTGGTAAAATGGTACTTTTTGAGTAAACACTTTAATGTAACTAAACGCACAATCGCTAGATGGTCCTTCAGTTGGGTCTATTATGGTTCTTCTAGGTGAAATATAATCCCTTGTTTGAGTTTCAGACGAATAAAAAATTCCAATTACAACATCTGTTGCGTTACCGTTAGAAAAGATTGGATTTTGTCCTGAAGGTGAATCAGGATAATTAGCAGCTTCAAATGGAGATACTCCGGTCTCCGATTGAATTGAGATTAATTGAGAGTAGTCTCCGTCAACCATGTTTTTACTTCTACTATTAAAGTATGTGAAAATACCGGCATTATTCGTTCCTAGTAATTGTTGTAATACGTTTGAATTAACTAATCTACTTAAAATTAAATAATTTAAAATTTCAGAAACATCGGAATAAGTTGTTGAATTTAATTTATCAACTACATAACCGTCATAATCATCGGACATAACTATTTCTTGTATATAAAGGTTTCTAGGGCCTAAATCCATAATTGTTGTTGGGAATAACAAATTTCTTTTATTTCCATCCCCTCCTTGAGCTTGTGGCGCTCCTAAAAACTGTTTAGTTGTGGAATCGTAAGGACTACTTCTGTAATAAAAATTATTGGTTGGGTGTAATATCACAGTGTCTTTACAATAGTCTGAATATGGTTCGGTTGTTTGAGTCCCAATTATTCTAAAAAATCTATCGTTTTTAATCGCAAACGCGTATAATGTTCCATTTATCCAATTATTGGTGAAAATGTGTGACCATACATTTCTACAAGCCGCAAATGAAATTTGCATTCTTGTTGCCCATTCACCAACCAGTTTTAAGTCTTTAAATAAACTTAAAAAAATTACAGTTACTAATACAAAACATCCTTTGTCGATAATATTGGTACCATTAACTCCATTCTTATAACATCCGTCTGACGTTGGTTTTACTTTAAAACTATTACTTGAGGTATCAAAATAGTAACATGAAAGTGGAACAAATCCGTCACAAGTTAATGAATCAAATAATGCGTTTATTTGGCCTGTATTATCACTAGGGTCATCATCACTAGTTAATTGACTAGTTGGATTAGTTATTAAAACTCCTGCGGAATTATTAGTATATCCACTATCACTAACATAATACGTGGCCAAGTTTAAATTATTTTGTAATGAGAAACTATTATTACCAATTTGTAAGGGATTTGTTGAGGTTGGTAGTCTATCTGACCTCATTATTATTTGTCTACCGTTTGACCCTAAACTATAATTAATCGAAACTGAATTATATGTTGGGGCGTAATAATATGTTGTGGATTTAAGGGGGTCTGAAGGGTCTACAGTTAATATTTGATACATTGCAGAACCTCCCTCAACTCTTTCTCTATCGTAATAACCTCTATTTTCAACAACTAAGTTATTTGTATTAGAACTTAAAAAATTACAAGACCAATATGGTGGTGGAACGACAATAGATTTTTCTTGACCAATATAATTTGTTGGATAATTAATCATTAAGGAATCAAAAGTAGTGTCAAAAACAAAACTAACTAATGGTGCGGGAGCTCCTGGTGTAAAAAATGTTTGATTATTTCCTAATGAAGAATAATACTTAGGTAAATCTGAAGTAAACGCACTAAACGAGCCTGTACCTGCCGACGCAGGTTGAAATAAAAATGATTCGTAATATAAATCCTGATTAGAGTACGATGTATCTCCAGCCGAGGATGAAGATATATTGTGGTCAACCGCCCTAAACCCTCCTTTAATTGGGTGGTTTAATTTATATTGACCGTTAATAAGTTTATTACCCCAAGAATTATAACCAAATATTTTACTTAAATCGTAACTAACCGGCGTTCTTGTTGAATACGGGTCAACTCCTCTAACCAAAAATACAATAACTTGGTCTTTATAATCTAAAAATGATGTTAAAGGATTCATTGAGATTGATTGTACGTAACATTTTGTTGTTGGATTAACAACCTCGAATCTCATGTTATTATTTAAAAATCTATCTCTAAAATTATTAGGTAATTGTGACACACACTGACTGTTAAAATTATTATAAGTCATTGCGGTAATAACTTGGAAATACTCGATGTCCATTGCGAATTTTGCGTATGTAAAATCTGAGGTTTTACCTGTAATAGCGTATGTAACAACGTCTGTAGTATTTGCCGGTGTTGTATAAACAATATCAACTTCTCTATAAACCATTTGATTTGGTTCTGTTCCAAATATAGTCCCGACAGGTGTTCCTAAAATAGCGTTAGTCCCGTATTCATTGGTTTCCGCCCCTTTTAAATTAACATCTTTAGATAATTCAATATTTTGGAAGGTGATTAATTGTCCGGTTTTAAAATTAGCCAATTTTGTTTTTTTACAAGATATTACAACAATATTATCCGTATGATATTTTATTGTATTAGGTTCGAAAGAAACTTTTATTTGGTTAACCCCTCCGTAAGGATTATCGGCAGCATTTTCAAAATATTTTGCTTTGGTATTAAATAGATTTATTCTCTCAGCTAAAGTTAAACTAGATGTGAAAATAGAATTTGTCTCATAACCTCCTAATTGTGGTGCTAACGCGGTTGGTGGTCCTGAGATATTTGTCGCGTTGGTTAAGCTAGTTCCCACCATTAACTTAACAACACTTTGAAATTGAGATGAGGTATAACCTGGTGGAGTATTGTTATAAAAACTCACATCTGTAAATTCAGACAATACCAAATCCATTGTAGAATTTTGTATGGTGTTATTAATCGCCGGATTACTCAATGGGGATGGAGCGCTAGGTGAAGTATTTAAAGATTGACCTTCTTTACAGGAACATAAAATACATTCCGGGTAAGTTAAATTTGGGATATTAATTAATGTAAAAAAATCTAAAGCCTGCCATAATTTACCAATTAATTCAATATAATCAGATAAATTTGGACAATCTTTATAATCTATACTAACATAAGGAACTGAATTAAGTATAGAAATCATTCCGTTAATAAAATAACATAATCCAACAATAAAAAGAAAAACTACAGTAATTAAAACCGTAAAAATTGGTAATATTATAAATTTCATTAAGAACGCTAATACGTGTAATACTATCGTTAGTAAATAAAACACAATTCTCAAAGGAAACATAAGAATTAGAAATAATAAAAATATTATATCAAATCTGAACATAGCATCATTAGTGGGAAATTTCACATTTTCACTTTCACATTGTTCCGCCAAGATATCTTTAACGGTTATGATTCTATTTGGTAGAGTTCCTTTTCTGTATTGTGTTATTAGTTGTGAAACAGTATAGACTTTATTATACTCCATCTCATAAAAAGTATCTTCACAATCGATAGCCGCTTGGATATCCGCATAGTCGTTCCAATCCAAACTAAAAGCATATGATTTTAATGCCAGTTGGTATGGTGGTAAAGATGTTGACGCTTTTAACGGGTCACTGTTTGGCGAAGATGTTATCCAACCGTATTCTCTAATATTTGGAACTAAAAAATAGGCTCTTTTAACGGTTTCGGATAATGATGGTGATTGACTCCATTTTACTTTAAATCGATATTTTGCCTTTGTTGGTATTCCGACTTTAGGGTCTAAGGACAAAACCCTCTCTCCAAATTCATTAGTTGTAACATAATCTAAATTCATAGGTACGTCTATCAACCATGTTCCGTTATCATCAATTGCCCTTCCTCCGCTATCTAAGTCCACTGTTTCTAATCCGGGTCTTCCGTTTTCATCAACTAAAACTGTTTGTCTTATTGCTAATATTTCACCGGGACCTGTAACTAAACTACATAAATTACCTTGTTTTAATTTTGGCTTGCAATTTCTTTTTTGGAATTCATCATCGTTAGATGATATAATTGAACCCATAAAGATTGCGGTCGGCATTATGTTTACATTATATTGTTCTGTTAGGTCAAAATCAATTCTTGTTATACCTAAATTACAAACTTCAGGTTCTCCCCACAAAGGTTCTACCTGAATTATTTGATTTAAACTTAAAATTTGTGGTAGTTCCGCTAAATTACTAGACGTTCTAAATTTAGTTCCCGAAACTTGTAATTCGTTTGCCAAATCCATTCTAATTAAGTCTTGTGGTGATAATGAAAACTCACCTATATCGGATAAATCAACATCCATGTGGATTGTTTGTTGTCCAACCGGAACACCAAAAATCATAAAATCCCCACTTTCATTTGTTCTTGCGGTGTATCTATAATATTTGTCAAAAACTTCGATTAATGAAGTATCTATTAGAACATCTTCTCTTGTTGGAAATGTTCCTGTTGGAGAGTGTTCGCTGTAAGATTTTACGTATGGTAGTAGATTATACCTATAACCGTCTTCATTAACATCACTTACATCTTTATAAGGGTATAATTCTGAAATTATTGGATTATTTTGGTCTTCCCTAGATAAGGGTATAAATATCGAAACCTTAGCGTTTGGTATTCCAAACCCTCCGTTACTTATAACCCTACCAACAACAACTCCATAATCTGAACATTGTCTGGTGTATATTTGGCTTTGTAATATCTTTAAAGATAAAATTTCCAAATATTCAAAGTCTTGGTCTAATAAAACTCTGATTGATTTATCGACGCCAACCTGCGTCCTTATTCTGTAAGAATTAGACATTATATAAAAAATCTTTTAGATAAATAGTTTATGCTCTATTTTCAAAAAGATAAGTTATGTTTTTTTAAAATAAATTATCAAGAAAAATTAACTGTATTCATATTTTTAACCCTTACAATAATATCTTTACCGGGGAATCTAATTTGATATATCTGACTTGGTTGTGCGAATATAGTTTCATCAATTAATTCAATCTCTTTAGTTTCGTTATCTAAATATCTTTGAGATGTTTGTGATGAGGAGTATTGTCCACCAACTTTATTAAATATTCTAATTGACGCAACACTAATAACCCCGTTTTCACTTTGTGCTAATCTTCTTATTTCGGACACATTTACATTTTCCCCCATTTGTCTATTTCCTGGGTCAAAATATTCAGAAATAACATTAATTACCGCCGAGATTACCGCTCCTTGATTTTGACTCGAATCTAATATCAAATCGATATTAACACCTAAATCAATTACATTAGCGGTTTCTATTGAAATGTAGTCATTAATCATTCTATAATTAGATAAATAATTTGCGACGTTACTTTTTAATGTGGTTGATATAATTTCAGTTAGGCTGCCCGAATCGTCATAAGATAACATCTTAACTTTAATTTTATTATTTTCTTCTAAAATTGCAACTTTTGCAGGTGCTCCAAATTGTGAAGGCATTGTCCTTATTAGTGATTCATAATCATTAATAGTTACCGCCCTATTTTGTGCGGAAAAATTAAATGAAACCATATTTCTAACTTCTTCGGTTGTTGGGTTTGACGCTCCTCCAATCGCAGCAGTAACATTATTACATCTTAACGAATTAACTACACTTGTATTAGTACTACTTAGAGGTCCGTTAACAAAAAAAGAAACAGTACCTATTTGTGTTATAACATTAACACCTAAATTACTTCCGGTTCCTCCACCAATCCTATATTGTATAAAGAGAGTACTATTAGATTTTAAAGTACTTCCTAGTGCGATATTGTTAGAATATTTATATAAATCTAATTTATAACCATTTCTCGCAAATTCTCTTAATTGTTCATCTGCGGATTGCGAACCACCCCCAAAGGTAATTTTGCAAAAACCTTCAGGTGTAAATTCAGTAATGAATTTGTCTTGCACTGTAAGATATTTCCCAACTTTAATGCCGGGTCTATCAGAAGTTTTAGTGGGGTCTTCAACAAAGACTCTATCTTCCGCCAACGCCTTAACCTCATACCATCTATTATCTAAACCCAAAAATTCTTGTGATGTTGGTACATTAGCGTATTGTGTTCCATCTTTTAATAAAACACTTGTAATTCCTAAAACGTTTCTATCGGGTAAGAATAATTCAAAAAAGGGTTTAACATCATTTGGATTTATAACCGTTTTAAAAACTTTTGTAATACCGTTAACCACAGTTTCTCTTTTAACTATGGTGTAATTTAATAACTTATTATTAGAATCAAAATTTGGTATTTTTAACCTATTTGGAAATCCTTCCGCATTAATCGGTGATGAAAAATCAATATCATAAACAGTTTCAAACACTTGTCCAGCTCCGTTAACTTGAGCACCTCTTCTTAAAATACCGCAATATCTTAAATCCTCTTTATCTCCATCAGCCGGAACCGTTATTGAAAAATCAACTAAAGCAACTGAGGGTCTTTGTCCGGGAACTTTTAATCCATAAGTTCTTGCAATATTATATATTGACGACCTTTGTTGTGCATATTGTAAAACGGTTTCTTGGATACTTCTATCAATATTAAATTGTAGGTTATCAGTTACCGCCGCGTTTAAATCAATTAACACTGAAAATATTGAAGCGTCGTTAAAATTTTCAACTAAGTCAGGATAGTAAGTTTTTGTGAAATTTAACAATTCGGTTCTTATCGATTGAAAATCTCTTGTTAGATATGATATTTTTTTATTAGCCATAATTTTATACGTTAATAATTATAAAATCAGGGGCGTTGAACGCACTATCAGTTACTATATAGTCTATTTTGATAGTTGCGGTATGTTCCTGTTGAGAGATGTTTGATACTCTAAAAACTCTTTTGTCGTCCTCAATGTAAGTACCTTTATTTTCTTCTCCGTCAGATGCCGCCTTTATATTTATACTTGTTATTGTTATTCCCGGTATGTATTCTTCAACACTTTCTCTAATTTCAGATTCAATATCTGAAAAAGTTAAACTGTCCATGGGTTCAAATATGAATTCCAAAAGTCTAGTTCCAAAATCGGGTAAATAATATCTAGTTCCTTTTCTGGTTAATAATAAATGAATTAAATTTGACCTAATTTCTTCATCAGCAGTATTTGATAAATCAAAATACGTGCCTGTATAAGAATCCCTAAAAGGAAAATTTATTCCATATGTTGGATTTTCTGCCATACATATAAATATATGTTCTGTTTATTTTCTATAAATAGATATAAATAAAAAATCCCGACATTATATCGGGATTAATATTAAGTTATGATGAACAACCAAAACATTCAAATTCACTATTCTTTGGTTTTTCCGGTAGTATTAAATCTACCTTCGGAGCTTCTGGCATTGATTTAGGTTTTTCCATTTTGGAAATATCTACCGCCAAATGTTTTGCTCCCGTGGATATTGCTTTAGTTCTAACATAATAACATAATGTCTTTAATCCTTTCTCCCATGAGTGAAAATGTGATGATGTTATCTTTGATAGAGTTGGATTACCCATATAGATATTCATTGATTGTGATTGGTCAATGAACGGAGCTCTATCGGCTGCCATATCAATTAGTTCTTTTTGTGAAATCTCCCAAATTGTTTTATATTTTGGAATTAAATTTTCAATTCGTTTAACTTTTTTATGATAATTTTTATCTTCAGTATCTAAATAATTATTAAAATTAATACCTTGAATTGAGCCTTCGTTTAGAATAATTTCGTTCTTTAGGTCTTCGCACCAAATTCCAAGTTTTTCGAAGTCATTAATCAAATACTTGTTAACAATCATAATTTCACCACCTACCACTCTTCTATTAAAGATTGCCGAATGAGCCGGTTCTGTCATTTCATAAGAACCTGTTATCTTTGCGGAAGACGCCACCGGCATCTGAGCCGTAAATAATGAGTTACATACCCCATAATTCTTAACATCTTCTTTTAATTGAGACCAATCCCACATTCCTGACAAATCAATATCTTTTAATCCCCACATATCAAATTGAAATACTCCTTTTGACATTGGAGAACCATCGAAGAACTCATATGGTTTCCTTTTTCCATTTTTACATAAATCATTACTTTCGGTAATTGCCGCAAAATAGATTGTTTCAAAAATAAATTTGTTTAGTTTTTTTGCTTCAGGTGATGTAAAACCATAATCCATTAAGTAGAAAACATCCGCAAGTCCTTGTGTTCCTATTGCAATTGCTCTTTGTTCTAATCCACCTTTTCTACCTTTTTCAGTTGAGTAGTTATTAATATCAACAACTTTGTTTAACGCTCTAACCACTTTTCTCGCCTCATCATAAAGTAATTTAAAATCGAACTTGCCGTCAATAATAAAGTTCTTTAATACCATTGAGGATAGTGTACAAATCGCGGTTGTTTTCTCGTCAGTGTATTGATAAATCTCATTACAAAGATTTGATTGTTTGATAACCCCAATATTTTGATGGTTTGTTTTTCTATTCGCACTATCTTTAGAACATAGATAAGGCACTCCTGTCTCAACCTGAGATTCAATAACTTTAGTCCAAACATCTTGAGCTTTAACTTTTTTACCAAGTCCTTTTGAAACCGCAAGAGCGTAGTTGGATTCGTATTCATCACCATAACATTCTTGTAACGGTTTAATACCCGCCTTTTTAATGTCGTTAGGGCAGAATAAATACCAATCTTCATTATTTTTAACCGCTCTCATAAAGTTATCAGGAATCCAAAGAGCCGTGAACAAATCTCTTGCTCTTAACTCTTCCGCACCTGTGTTCTTTTTAATTTCTAATAAGTCAAATATGTCTTTATGCCAAGGTTCAAGATAAATCGCTGCGCTACCAGGTCTTCTACCTTGTTGATTAAAGAATCTAAGTGATTCGTTAACTATTTTAAGGTATTTTAATAAACCACCCGCAAATCCGCCTGACGATGAAATTCTACTTTCTTTACTTCTAATATTACTCATAGATAATCCAATACCAGCAGCATCAGATGAATAGGTTGAGATGTCATTCATAGTATCAAGTAAACCCTGTCTTGAATCTGAGTTATTATAATGTAACACACAAGACGCTAATTGAGGTACTTTTGTACCCGCATTAATCATAATTGGTGTTGCCGGTGATATTAATTGATTAGATAACGATTTGTAATACTCAATAGCATCTTCAAAGTTATTTGTTATCCATAATGCAACTCTCATATACATATGTTGAGGTCTTTCAATGGTTTTACCGTTAGGTAATTTTAAAAGATACATCTCTTGTAATGACCTCCAAGCAAAGTAATCGAAATTGTAATCATTATCGTGATTAATAATCGAGTCAATTTTTTCTTTACCAAACATTTGCATTAAAATGATTAAATCATTATTAACAATACCTTCTTTGTGTAACTCTTCCATTGTTTCGTAGAAACTTGGATTTGTTTCTTTATGGTAAGACGATATTGCGACTGAAGACGCTAAACGAGAATAGTCGTGATGACTACCGGTGTAAGCCGCGGCAATCTCATATACTAACTTATCCAACTCTTTTGTTGTGATATGTCCCTCAACAGGAACTGATGTTATAACTTTTATAAAAATCTCATCAGAATTAACATTTAATCCCTTTGCGGCTCTTTTAATTCTATTATAAATCTTTTGTGGGTTAAAGGATACTTCATCTCCACTTCTTTTTTTTATTTTTAGTGACATCATATTAAAAATCTTCTGTAAAATTAATTGTTTCATTCAATTTGGCTTTTTGGTACTCAACGGTTCTTGACTCAAAGAAGTTTCCTTTGGTTTCAACTGCGATTTGTTCCATAAATTTAAAAGGTTGTTCAACATTAAATTGTTTTTTACAACCCATTTTAACAAGTAGACCATCTACCACAAATTCTAAATATTGTTTCATTAGATTTGAATTCATCCCTATTAAAGACACCGGTAAAGATTCTGTAATAAATTCTTTTTCAATCTCTAATGCCGATAATAGAATTTCTCTGATTCGTTTCTCACTTGGTTTATCTTCAACGTGATTATTCAACAAATGAATTGCGAAATCGCAATGTAAGTTTTCATCTTTAAATATTAATGCGTTTGCATTACACAAACCCTGCATTATCCCTCTTGATTTTAACCAAAATACAGAACAGAAAGAACCTGAAAAAAATATTCCTTCTACCGCGGCAAATGCCACCAATCTTTCTTGGAAAGATGCGTTTTTAATCCACTCAAGAGCCCACGTAGCTTTTTTCTGAACCGCAGGTAACTTGTCGATTGCGTTAAAGCAATCATCTTTTTCTTTAGGGTTAGAGACATATGTGTCAATTAATAAAGAATACATTAATGAGTGTATGTTCTCCATCATCAACTGAAATCCGTAAAAGAATTTAGCCTCAGGATATTGAACTTCTCTGTAGAAATTTTCTGCCAGATTTTCATTTACAATACCGTCTGACGCGGCGAAAAATGATAAAATATTTTTGATGAAATATCTTTCATTATCTGATAGTGTTTCCCAATCTCTAATGTCCCCAGTTAAGTCAATTTCTTCTGCCGTCCAAAAAGCTGCTTGATGTTGTTTATAGTACTCCCAAATATCATTATATTCGATAGGGAATATAACAAATCTGTTTGGATTTTCTTTTAAAATTTTTTCCATAATTAATTATTTTGTTGTCTTTGTTTTCTCTTTTCAAGTAAATCTTTTACTCGTTGTCTATTTTGTTCTTCTTTTTGTTCTTCTAATCCTAAGAATGTAACCGAACTTTCAGTATCTATTTCTAACATTCCGTTATCGAATTTACAATTCTCAAAAACCACACCGTCATCACCGATACGTGATTTTGTAATCGCAATTGTTGCCAATTTCATCTCTTTTTGTTGTAATGTTTTAGCCACCGATATGATAACGTGACCAACTTGAGCCTTTTTAATTGACCCGCCCATTTGGTCTGTGGTTACAACTTCAGATGAAATTGAACTTCTATTACCTTGTGTTGCCGTCCATCCAACTATTGATAATTCGTGACACATCGCCTCAAACGCTCTCATTACAGAACCCTCTGATTTCCATTCGTCTCCCAAGTTTTTATCTGGAACAACACAATCAATATAATCCAAAAGAATCATATCAACTTTAATACCATCCGCAATCATTTTTCTAACTTGATTTTTAATCTGTAACATAGTCATTGTATCAGATGGTAATTTTTTTAAGATTAACTTGTTTGGCATTGAATCTCTAACCTCTTGAACTTTAGTCATTACTTCATCTTTCTTAATTGATAATTCATCAGGATGAACTTTAGTCCACAAAGTTATATGTTTTCTTTGAATAATCTTAGGATTATCTTCAAAAAATATTTGAAGTACGTTATATCCAAGATTGTAAGCGTGGTTTGAGATTTTGGTTAGGAATGTTGATTTACCAACACCCGTTGGTGCCAAGATAACTCCAATCTCACCTTTCGCCAATCCTCCCTTTAATAATCTGTCAATACCCGGGATTCCCATAGGTATTGGATGTCTATAATCTTCATTTAAAACGTCATCTAGGTTAAAGAAAACATCAGACATACCGTCTTCTCTCTCTCCAACTTGTAAAGCCTCTCTAACCAAGGTCTCTAATTGTTCATAGTTCTCAAATTCACCACCATCAATTACTTTTTGAGCCTTATTTAAGGCCTTTTGTAACTCTTGTTGTTTACAGAATTTCATCGCCTTATCCTGAACAAATGCACTACCCTCAAAAGGAGCGTCTTTAATTTTAACCAAGGTATCAAGAACTATTTTAGAAGCCAATTCTTGTTGTAACTCTGATTTTGTAATCTGTTCTAAGGTATCAAAATTAGGGGTGTGTTCGTATTTTACATAATATTCCTTAATCATTTGGAATATTAATTTGAAATACTTGTTCTCAAAATATTGAGAGTCCATAACGTCAATAATCGACCTTGAGAAATCTTTATCTACGATAATTTGGTTTAGAAGTTGAAGTTGAAAAGTGCTACCGAGATATTCGAAATTTTTGTTTGACGCCATAATTTATATTGTTGTATTGATAAATATTCTTAAATTGTATTAACTTCAAGGTATTTGTAAGTTAAATTTTCAGATGAAAAAATGTCAGTTAACACCGAAAGAATACTTTTTATATGCGGGCGTATGTCCACGGTGTATCTTATTTTAGGTGGGTATATTTTTGCGTTGAACTGTCTATGACAAATTGTCTTGTCTCCTTCTTTAAGGAAGATGTTAAAGTACTCAGGTCCGTCAGTGTAAGACGTGTTTAAAACTTCGGGATTGTTTTCAATCTCATACCTGTTGTCTAACATATAGACCGCGGTTTTCATTTTTAACTCATAGGATAGTTGGTCCTTTAAGTCTTTTAAGTACTCGTAAAGTTCTGATGAACTTTTTGCGTTAGAGTTATAATCTCTAACATTGAAGAATCTTTGTACTATGATGTTGTTATTAACCATCATTACAAATTCTAACTTTGTTGTGTCTTGTTGCTCTTTCATATTATTTGTTTGTTTGGTATTTTTTCTTTTCTTTTCTTGTTAACTTTAAAAAGGGTTTTACAAAATTAACCCACGCATCGTCCCCTTTAGGTAGGAACTTAAAAAAACCGTCTTCCATCATAAGTTTAATTAAGTTTCGATAACCTCTACCTTCAGGGTCTAATGTCTCATTACAATAAAGTTCAACGATTTCTTTTCCTTCTTCTGTGATAATTGGGTTTGATAAGTCAACAATCTTTTGATTGATTTCGAAGAATTCCTCTCCATATATTCCCGTTTTTGTTTTTCCTGTTAGTAAATTCTTTAATACCTTGTTCTCTTTGTCCTCTTTTAAGAGTTCTTCAGCTCTATTTAAAATATCGGTAAAAGAAATTGGTTTTTCAAGTATCTCAGGAAATAATTTTACTAAAGTTTTTTCCCCCAAATAGTAGATTCCGTCAATATTGTCTGATTTATCACCGGATAATATCTTAAAAGTCTTAACATTATAGTGTGGGAACTCGTAATCATAAATTTTAATTTTATCCCCAAACTTATAGTATTTCCTTGTTGATGGTGAATATATTGTTACGTTTTCAGAAATTAATTGGGTTAAATCTTTATCGGATGAAAAAATTGTTTTTTGTTCATTTGTGGAAATTTGACAATAATAAGCCATTAAATCATCGGCCTCATTTTTTTCAACATTTATTTGTCTAACAAATGTTTCTTCTAAATATTGTTTGATTCTTTCTTTTTGATAATTTGAAGATTCTTCCTTAAATGGATTATCTGAATCTCGTCTGTTTTCTTTATACTGGGGATATAAGGTTTTTCTTGCGATTGAGTTTTCATTTCCGTCCCAAAACACAACCACCTTATCGAAATTACTTTCCTCAATAAACTTTCTTAGAGTGTTCACGAAGTGCCAGATTGCTCCAATATGTCTACCGTTATGGTAATAATCCTTTACTCCGTGAAATCCAATTTTAAATAGGTTGTTTCCATCAACCAATAATGTTTTTATCACTTTTTATTTTTTAGTCTTCCAAACTATCCACCATTTCCTCATCCAATAAAATCTCACCAGTGCCTGAAAGAACCGCGTTCCAATAACTTGAGTATTGTTTTTTATATTCTTCCAAAGCCTCTTTTGTGTCAGCAATATATCCTTGTGGGACTGCAATAATTTTACCATCATTATACCCTAAACCATTTACGTGATTTTTGATAATTGATATTTTGGTTCTAATTGCGTATCTAACAGTTCTACCGTTTTTAGTTGCGGTAATGTGGTTAATACCCGCTTTCTTCTGATTTCCAAATAGGAATACTAATGAGGACGCTAACCATAATGCTTCTCCACCTTTTGCCTTAATTTCAGGTTGTCCAAATGGATTATCAGGTAAATCAACCCAAGGTTGATTAACTACTACCATAGTGTTATAATATGGATAATCTTCTTTTTTTGATTTCGAAATTCTTGAATGAACTCCCATACCAATTCTATCGGCTAAAGCAGATGCGTTGTGCATTTTCCCACCCTTACCTTCAAATGTCATTTTGCAAGGAATTGAGCCAACTGAGTCCCATAAGAATAATAAACTATATGGTAAGTCTCCTTTTTCTTGAGTATCCAATACTTCGTTAATGAAATCGGTTGCCTGTTCAATATAATCAAAACTATCGTTAAAAATAAAATCCCCATCCCACTCTCCTTGTTCATTTTGTTCTGCCTTTAAACCAAGTTCAACCGCGTGAGACCAACTCCATTTTTTTTCCGTAATTATGAATACAGGTAGATGTCCTTTCTTTTGAGCGTCGACACCTGCCAAAATCATCGCGGTTGTCTTGCTACTATTAGAGTGACCTAAGAACATATTAATACCTCCCATAATAGGGCCTGGTAACCCGCAAGCCCCCATAAAAGCGTCTCCACAACTATAATAACTTTCAGGTTTATATTTAGTTTTAGTAGAGAATTTAGATTTTATGGAATCTAATGTAATTTCTTTCTTTTTAATTGCCATAGTATTTATAAAAAGTTTTAATTGTTTCTAATTTATCATTAGCATTTGCAATTTTTTCTACTAATTTATCCATCTCTTCTATATGTTGTGGATGTTCTCCAATACCAACAGGTGATTGAAAATAAACTAATAGTGATGCTTCAGCTTCTAATGCTTGTGAATTGTATTTGGCACATAAAGCCTCGTACATTTTTTCTGTGATTCTTTTTTCGTTCATAAGTTAAATGTAATAAAGCGTGGACGAATAGTCCACGCCAAGATTAATAAATATTAGAATGGCATATCTCCATCCGGTTCCGCATCTTCTTGTGGGTCTTTTGTAGATTTTTTACTACCCATATCGATAGTTTCTTCGTGAGAATTACTATACATATACTTACCCGCATCTGAATCCCAACGTGGAGTTTCTCCTCTTGCAATTGCTTCAAGATATTCTTCAGGTTTTTTAGAGTAAACATCTTCCCAAGTTAACTCATCATTAACCCAAGAATCCATTGTTTCTTTCTTTTCGTGGATTGATGCCGGGTCGTCATACATAATTGTTTGAATAACCGTATATACAGCGCCTGTTGGTGTTTTCGCTTTGGTTAATTCAAGAATAATATCTCTTCCTTTTTCAGGGTCTGTGATATCTCCTTTGTTTTTCCAAATCGGAATAATTTTATCTAAGATTCCTTCGTTTTTGTAGTTGTGTTTGAATCTCCAGAACTTTACTCCGTCAGCTTCGTTATCTCTATCAACAACTTTAACGATATAAAACTTACGTGGTTTGTATTGTGTTGCCAATTTCTTATCCGATTCTTTTCCAGTTGCCATTAACTCTTCATAAACTTCACTTAAAGGTGAACGTTCATTGTCGTTTTTACCTGGGTCATAGAATTTTTGCCATTTACCGTCTACCTGAACTTCATGAAACCATACTTCTTTGAATGGTGAAGAACCGTCTTTTGTCGGTAGAATTCTTAGTCGTTTTTGTCCTTGTTTTTCATTGTCTTTAAGGATTGCTGCGAAGTATTTTTTCATCCTGTCTTCTTGAGACATTTTAGAGGTGGATGAAGACCCCTGTTTTGAATTTTCGTACTGTGCTAGTACCGCGTCTAAACTGTTTGTCGCCATAATTGTATAAAATTTAATTGTTTATGATAAAATATAAGTGTCAGCCCTTGTAATGTCAAATAATTGGAGGAATTTCTTCCTCCCGTTATATATTATTTAGTATTTAAATTGGTTGAAAGCGTTGGTATCACCGTCTCTTCCTTCTTCAAAATTTCTAAAACTTTTTTTAACTTCTGATGGTGAAAAATCTTCAACCTCATCCTTTGTTAAAATGTATTCTTCTCTACCTTGTTTTTCAAAATCGTCTTGTTTGTCTTCAAAATATTGTGATAATTTTTGATTGAAAGGTCCTGAATCTAAACTTCTTAATTCCATTTTTTCTTCAGGAGATTTAACTCTATATTTCTCAACTTTAGCCTCTAAGTCATTTAACTTATTAACAATTGTATCCATACTGGATAATTTTTGTTCTAAATCTTGTAATGATTTAAATAGGTTGTTAAAATATTCTTCTTGTTTATCCTCAACCTTTTTTTGGGAGGTTACTAAATCAGTAATATCTAATTCTTTTTTATTTTCTTCTTTTTCATCCCCAATTTTTTCAACATCAGGGTCTGTTGTTGTATCAACAGGTGATGGTGGTGGTGTTCCTGCCGCCGCTGGGTCTGCCGGTGGAACTGCCGCTGGGTCTGCCGGTGGAACTGCCGCTGGGTCTGCTGGTGGAATTCCCGCTGCCGCTGGGTCTGCCGGTGGTGGAGGTAATTCTTGTTCAGATATATAACGATTAATGTTATTATATCTTCTAACTTCCTCTAATATTTTTTGTTCTATTTTCATTTTATCCGTTTAATAATTGTTTAACTCCAGTTGTTGTTTCAACTTGAATTTTTTTATTAGTTTTCATGGTGTTATCAACTCTTTCAATAAGACCATCTTTCATTCTTACCATATAACATTCTCCGGTGTCTAAATCACAAACTTGTTTTGACCCATTACCTAAATCCTTTTCAGATGTTCTTGTATTCTTACCAAGATAACTATCTAATATTAGTTTTGTACTCATATCTTTTTTTATTATAAATATCTTTTATTTGTAAAAAATATTTTTAAACTATTGTTTGTTCAAAAATATTTATAGCGTTTTTGGTTCTACCTTCAAAATTACTTTTAGATTCGCTTGATAAACCGTCATAAATATTGTTGTCTTTTGTTGTGGGTGATGAGTTTAAAAATACAAACTTAGAAATACTTTTTTCATTAAGTTGGACTAAACTCATTTTATTTTTCCACCTAGAAACAAAAAAATCAACTAACTTTTCCGGACTTTCAAAAATTGCCGTTGGTTTTTTTAATTTATTAGAACAATAGTAATTATCTTTAACAAAAAATTGTTCCCCATTTGACCAATATTCATCTAAAGTAACGTACGCATAATTGTTACCATAAGCATTCAATGTATTATTTCTAAAACTAGATAAGTAAAATTTGGCAAATATTGTATATCCCAATTTACTATCAAATCCAATTGTTTTTTGGTTAATTATTCTTTTCATATCTGAAAATGATATACTAACAAATCCAGTGTCTTGATTAATATACTTACTATATTTAGGGTCTAAATTTTCAATACAAGCATTAATATTTGCGGAAACCGATGTTGTTGAAGTACCATCTAAAGTTTTACTAATATCGGTTTGTTGTTGTGAATTTGTTGTGTTTCCAGTGGTACTACTATCTTTCTCTTTGTTTTTCTTTTCCGCCTTAGCAATTACAGAACTAATAATGTTAGCCTTTAGCGATTGTAAATAATCGTCAACAAATGAGAGTTGTGCAATACTTTGTCTACTTCCTTTAATATAAGTCATGAAAGAACCTTGTGATATTGTATGATTAACTTCCAATATCATATATGGCCCACTAAACATAGGTACGTGTCTTAAATTAAAATACATCGTTGGTTGTATTAACGCATTTCCCATCATAGTTAATGAACAGGTATAACTTCTGTTTTTATACAGATTATATAATGATATACTTTGAGTTGAGCCTCCTCGGCTATTATTAACGTTCCCCATTTGAGTAATAATCTCAATCGATTCTGTGGTTGCTTTACCAACGGTTTGAGCAACATCAAATCCAACAAAAATTTGTTGATTTTGTGGTCCGATATCAACGTTAAACCCAACAACTTTATTAGAAAGAGCCCAATCTTTCTTGTCAACTAAATCATCAGATAAAACATCCCCCGCTCTTCTTAAATCAAACGCGTCTGTTCTATATCTAAAATCAACATTGTCTTTCAAGTCTAAATTTTCACCTGGTTTACCCGCATAAAAACAAACCATCTTTGCGGAAGATTCTCGATAATCAACATTCATATGGGTACCAAATAAAGTATTTGCAAACTCTAAAGTTCCTTCGCTTCTTGGTATTGGATTTTTTACCGCGTCTTGTACGTTATAAAAATTAACATACGATGGTAAATTCATAACTAAAAAGTGATTGTCGATTAAGATAGATTGGACATATGTTAACACACTGGTTGTGGTATTTGGTTTGGATAACATGGTTTGTAACTTTGATATGTCGACCAATACTTTTTCACCTATATTTCTACTTGCCCTATCCATTAATAAAACATCTTCAAATAATGTTTTATTTTCAAAATCATTTCCCGCAATCCACTTATCATTTAACGCCTTAAATGATTGATATATTTCCGATTTTGTTTGTTGTCCACCTGAAATAACACTTACCTGTCTTCTGTCTGAAGTTATTGTTGTTTTTGGTAGTTTAGTTTGTAATTTGATAAACAAACTATTTAATATTTTATTTGAAAAGGAATCTAAACTATCAAAGTACTGTCTTAACAATTCATCAAAAATTATTTTTTTATTTTTTAATTTATGTGTCGCGTATAGTTTTATTATGGGTGCAAAATTTTTAATGTTATTAACAGTAAACGCAATATTAAGGTCAATAAAAAAGTCGGTAATATAAGAACCATTTGTTTTATATTTTAATTCATCGATTTCTGAAAACCCAATATGAACTTGCAACGCCTTCCATTCATCAGGGTAATTATTCACGGATTGCGCCAATGTTGTAACTCCTGTTTGACTTGGTAATGCGTTAGGTGTTAATACGGTGTACGCCTCCCAAGTATATGGGTCGACAATATTTTGATTAGCAAATGTTTTAAATAATCGAGTGTCAAAAGATGATGGGTTACCATATTTAAAAACGACATCATAATTTAAGAACCCAGATATTTTTTGCATCACATTGTCCAATTGTACACTTTGTATTTTTTTAACAAAATCATCCCCATTCAAATAAGTTTGTTTGGTGACTTTCATCATTTCCCTCATTAGACCTTGGAAATTTTTAAATGTATTTTCAGATGGAGAGTCTTGTATGTTTCCGTCATACTTATCGTTTTGTGAAATTGGGTCTTTAAAATCGTAAATCGATTTTGAAAAATCTAAAAAGATACTTTCAAATTTATCTAAAACTCCTTTTTCAAAAACCGAAAACATTTCTGATATTGGAGTGTATTCTCCGTAGTATCTGATTGAAAAATTTTCTTGATTTTTTTCCCTACTAAAAACTTTTTTCATATACTCAAAAGGGGCTGGTTTGTATAATAATTCATCATCAAAAAATCCGTAATTTGGTGCTGCCCAAAACAATCTAACAGACCCATTGTACATAGCGGTATTACCAATAACTTCATTTTTTAATTTATTAGGGATACTATTAATATCAAAACACTCATTTAATGTTTGATTTATTAAAGAGCCGTGTGATGGTAAAACAAATAAATTGGTATTATCTTTATAATCATTTATGGCTAATGACCAAGGAACGATTCTCATTTGTCTTTGATTATTTATTGGGTCAAATCCTTTTGGGGAATCGATAATGGAACTTTGTGAGTAGTTTAACGTTATACCCGAACTAAACCCTAATTCTATATCAGCACTAGTATAATTTCCATAAACTTGAAATCCTTGTAAGAACACATTAAAATCGTCAATCAATTTTGGATAAAACCCAAGATTAATTGTGTTATATTCTTCAGGTCCGTTATAAGTTGTTTTTTGTAATGTGAATTCAGTTAAAGCGCTTTTGTTTATAAACGTATAGGTTTTTGACGGATTATTAGTTATCGGGTCATAATTATTTACGTAACTAAATCCTGTCCAAGAAGTGTTTAATATATCATTTCCTGTTTCAACATATTTTTTATATCTATGCCATATAGAACCAAATTTTAAAATCCATGCGTATGGGACTTTATGTACCGCACCAAATTTTTTGATTGTTGCGAAAATATAGTCTAAATCGGTTACACTACCGTTTTCATAAGTTTTATATTTTTCTCTTAATGTTGATAACGGTAAACTATTAATAAAATAATAAGCCGAGCTAACAAAAGGATATGGTGAATAATTTCTGAAATTAGAAATACCTTCCTGTATTGAATTAATAAAATACGGTGTGTTAAAAATTGATGTTGTTTGTATGTAATTAAGTTGATTTACATACCCACTATAAATAACATTCCCTTCGGAAGGTAATTGTTTGTCATTAGTCCTATTCTTATAAAAATCTTTTAGATTAAATGTTGCTAATTGATTTCCGTTTGATTTTGGGAAGTCGTAATTTATATAATTAAAATTACTTATTGGTCTTCTATTATACGAATCTGCGTTATCCACAAAATTACAAATTATCTTTCTGTTTTGATTGAAACTAAGGACTTTATTTGTATTAAAAGCCAAAATAGAATTAGGCGCGGTTGATGAATCCGATAAATTTTCAATTATCCATTTTTGATTTGTAAAAGGATATATGTCGGTAAAATCAATAAAATTAGATGTAACCGAATTACCAATATAATTAGATAAATCACTTTCCTTTAATAATGAAACCATAGGACTTGTTTTAGAATTTTCTAAGATATTTTTACTATAAATTAAAAAACCATTATCAACGCTTTTATTTTTAATATAGGTTGTGTTATATACACCTCTTATATGATTCTGCCAACTTTGACCGACCCCTTCGTTTGAAAAATGTCGTATCGCTTCTAAAAAATTATTAGCATTAAATCCGTATTCTGTTAACTTTTTAATAATATATGGGTCTGAACTTGACAAACTATTTAACATATTTTCAGTTTCAGACTCCGAAATTAAATCTATGATTTTATCAGTATCAGGAAGTGAATTAACGACTCTTGATAATTTTGAAACGGTGGTTATGAACTGAATTCGTTCATATATCTCAAAAAAATATTTAACCTCTTCTTTATTTGAATAAATGTTATTTTCTATTGGGAATTCTATTACATTTAAGGATATTCTTTTAATATCTAATCCTTCATTACTAACCAAATCACCGCCTGAAGGTAGGTTGTCTTTTTCAACTAACGCGCTTATAAACTCTTCAACAAATTCAACTTCTGGCCAAGCATCCGGGTCATTAGATTTTATTTGACTTTGGAAGGTAATATCTCCAGGATATCTTATTTCATATTTTTCTTTACCTTTTTCATTAGCCGTTGCAACAATAAATTGAGGCCAAGGATATATAGGTTGGTCACCATCAACTCCCGGAGTTAAATTATCGGGTGACGCAATTGCGGTTTCAGAATTAAAAATCGCATCTCTTCTATATTTTCTAATAGTTTTGTTTTCGTTTAATAACCAAGCGTTTTTTGATGTCTCATCCAATAATCTAATAAACGCTTCTGCAGATGCGAAGAAAACGGATAATATATTTCTTATATTTGGTACAAAACCAATACCCGAGTCCTTACTTTGTAATAAATCATATAAAGCGTTTGTTAAATCATCCTCAATTTTTTTTCTATGGTCTTTTAATTGTTTAGATAACGCACTTAATTTTTCGACAAAAGTTGTATTAGGTTTTAATACCGAATTATTAAAATCAACCACTTTAGGACCTATTGTTAAACCAACATTTTCATTGTCGAACTTAAACCAATATTGTACTTTCACTAGTTCCCCATCAACTTTTTTAGTTTCACCTATATTAAATTTATTCTCTAATTTTTGGTCTGATTTAAATTTCATAAAATCAGGGTCATTATCATCTGGAATTGTTTTTAATTTTTTTCTAGATATGTAAGTTTCTTTTATATCAATATCAGTATCAAAATCTGTTACTTGAACTTGGAATGTTGATAACCGAATATTACAATCTATTGTTGATGAGAATGTTTTATTACCTATTTTATAACTTCCATTACTTCCAACAGTTTCGTTTAAATTTAGTTTATTATTAAATTTTGTTATTAAATCATTAAGTTCGTTTATTGCGGTTGTTGAATTTGGTATTGTATTTTTTAACGGATAAATTTTTATTTTTTGATTCAATCCTGTGTTATAGATAAAATAATTTTCGGTATCGATATTTCTTTTAAACCAAGAATCGTTAACCGCGGTATAAACTTCTTTTTTATAATCTGAGATTGTATCTTGATATTCTTTCATTTTGGTCAGTGGGTATGTATTTTCTTGACTAAGTGATTCAAATATAGATTTAATAAAATTATCTATTCTATTTTTTAATTGTATTATGGTTAATTCTGGAAAATCGTCAGGTATTAACCCTTTTGTTTTATATTCACTATAAACCTCTTTAATTTTTTGATAACCTTTCGCAACAACACTATCTTTTACTGGTGTGTATTGGGACGGAGTTCCTTGTTTAGTTTCAACAGATAAACTACTTTTAAACATATGGGGAACGGCCAATAAAGCCCCCATACTAACTTCGCTAAGTAATGTGAACTTATAAGAGTAAAATGTTAATGTAATTTCAAAATTTGTTGTTGAGTAATTATATGAGGATGTAAAATTCTGTAACATTAAGGTTAATCTAACCGCCTTACCATAATAACCTTTTAAGGTAAGATAAAACATAGGATATGGTAGATTAAAAAACGCCGCATATGGTGAATTGTCCGCACCTTCAAATAACGCTCTTCCTTTAACATCTATTAATTTTATAACCACAGTAGGCATAAAAGATGTATTTTGTCTAACATTAATTGATTGGATTCCTAAAAGTCCGTTATCAACCACCCCAGGTTTGCCGTTTGTATATGTTTGTTGCGTAACAAATTTGTCGTTTTTGTTAAATGGATTTATAACAGTATTTAGTTTTACTTGATTAACTCCTTTTCCTTCTAACGAACCTTTTCCTGTTACCTCATCTGTCCATTGATTATCTAAAAATTGTTTATTACCTGGTTTTAAAAAATTTATACTAGCGATAGATACCGTCTTTATTGAGTCATTATTTGCAACCCCTAAAGCCAATTTAGTTCTAGGTAATAATGAACATTCAAGATTGGCGTACATTACCATATCTTCTTGTTTAACCACCCTCTCTTTCGCCTTCCCGTTATCATCAATGACTTTGTTTGGGTCGACAATACTAATGTTGTTATAGTCAAACTCAACTAGAATGTTTTCGTTGTTACCTACCATAATAGAAAAAATGATTATTTAATTCGTTGTTATAATCTTGTAAAGAAGCTACTAAAGGAAATGGAATTGTCAATATTGAACCGTCAGGTATATTCCATTCTTGTCCACCGTATTTGGGATTTGCCATTAATATTAACCATCCAAATGTCCCAGAACCATAATATTGTTGGGATATTTTATCCATTCTACTTTGCCCCACTTTATAAACAAACCTTTTGTCTGTTGTTTTTGAGGGTAAGTTAATATACGGGACAACTGTTTGGTTTCCGTTTATTACGAATTGTGAATATCTATTATATGATTGTCTTGTTGCCATTAGTCAAATTTTATCTTGCCATCAAAGGTTTTATTGTCAGTATTTGGATTTACCGTTGAATATAAATCTTTAAAGATTTTAAAGTTAGGTTCGGTTTGAGAACCTTTCACACTTTGATATTTCAACTTTCTAAATTTTTCTTTTCGTTTTTTAAACATCTTATCTTCAATATCCTTAGTGAATTTTCTATATTTTGAACTATCTTTAAATTTACTAAATTTAGATTCTTCTTTATCTAATTCTTTATTATATTCTGAAATTAACTTATCGGTTATTTTACTAAATTCTAATTGTAAGTCAACCGGTGTTTTAATTTCAATTAATTGCCCTGATATTATTTTTGATTTAAAAAATGTTAGATTGTTAGAGTTACTTAGTTTTCTAGAAACAATCATAAAGAAAACTTTTTCGGGCGTTGTTCCTGCATATCCACCAACAAAATTAGTTTTAACAGGTTTAAAATTTCCCGGTACATTATAAAAGTTAGTTAATATATCCTCAGTTTTTATTAATTCGTTAAACTCTATCATTGTTTTTTCAAACTCGTAAGCATCATCGATTAATGTTTTGTAATTATCATTCCCATCAACAGGTTCTTCTGATAAAGTATAAATTTGAGGGTTACCGCTATCAAGTATTTTACCATCAAACTTGGTATTAATGATTCCAACCTTTCTAATTACTTGTACAAACTCTTGTTCTTGATTAACAATTTCTTGTAGTGTTGTAAAAATATCATTACTAATTTCAGATTCTATAGATTTTACATAGTTTGTTAAATTTCTCTTAATATCTCTAAGATAGATTTGAACTCCTGATAGTTTTTTAAACTCAAAAATCAAAGGGTTTGTTTCATTATCTATTTGAGTATAAGCAGTCTTAAATAATTCATCGATTCTTTTTTGCACTTCTTCAGCTTTACCCCAAATTTCAACCCCCAATTTAACATTATTGTTAATTAGCAAATGACCTTTATCGTATAATCTTTTCTGATTAACTAATTGTAACATACCATAATTTGTTGTTAAGACTATCTTTTCCATTTGATTGATTAGATTAGTATAATAATTACTTGTTGTATCAACCAATTTGTCCATAATTGTTTTATACGAAATTAAACCTTCAGTTCCGTCAGCGGTATTAACTGTTGTTAATATTTGACCAATAGTGTCTCCACCATTATTCTCAGGTTTATTATCTATATTTTGTTCGGTCGCCGGAGTTTCCTTATTTTCAATCGCATCTAACACTTCTTTATCTAAGGTGGATGTATCTTCCGTTGCCACCGCTCTTTCATCATAAATTTCGGTATTGGCATAATAATTAAAAGATAACGCATTTTGAAGTTGTTCGACAGGTTTTGCCAATCCATGTCCTCCAATCATTTTGAATCCCATATTTACGGTCACAATCATTGGTTGTACCCCAATACCTTCAGGATTCATATCAAAAACTAACGGTTCGTAGCTGAAAGATAATGTTTCTGGAATAATTTTTGTGTGATAAAAATCACCAATTCTTAAAATTAATACGGGTGGTGCCCCAAAAGACGTATTTAAAGCGTCATTATATTTTGGATTACCATTGCTATCAATAACCGGGATAGTTTCACCAGGTCTAACACACTGATTTAAGAAATTTAATCTCGCATTTAATCCTTCCGGTGTCATTGAGTGAAAAGCCGGATTAAAATATTTTATTTTTTCTTTAATCGAGTCGTAAATAAATGGTGTGTTTTTTTCCAACATTGTAAAATAATCACACTCAGTTAAAAGATTTCTTAAAACTATTTTAGAAATACCTTCTTTTTTTGTTGTTTGAAAACTTTTTTGTGGTTCAGGTTTTTTTGGTACTATAGTTTGTTTAGTAACAGTTTTTCTGTCAGGAACTTCAGGGTTTTGAGTATTAGTCTGAGGTTTAACATCTTTTTTAGGGTTTGGTGTAAATTCTATCCCAACAATAGATACTCTTCTACACGCCATAGAGTCTGTTGAGTACACATTTCCTCTAGTTTCGCCGTTATTTCCAGCTACAACTTTTTGACTACAAGTTACGGTGTCTCCTTTAGTATTACCTTTTGTTACTGGTGTTGCGTTTTGTCTATTTCCTTGAGAATCTTCTTTAATTATAACTTTCTTATTGTCAAAATAAGTTTTTAAACTAATATTCCCATTAAAAGTTTTATTGGAATAAAAATTTCTAACCGACTCAATTCTTCTTGTTGACAAATCATCATTATAACTTTCCTTTCCAGCAGCAGACGCAGAACCCGCCATACTAATAACTACAGTGCCTAAGTCGTCTTTTAATATATTATATAAATCGTTAACAAAATCAGTAGTTAAATACGAATAATTACCCTCAACGTAGGTTGAAAAAAATTGTCCAACATTTTTATTTCTTTTACAATAATTTTCTTTATTACCCTTACAATTAGGTAAATTACTATCAAAAATTTCATTAGCAATTCTTTCATATTTGGGTTTTTGACTAACGTATTTATTGTATGTCGTTTCGTAAGATTCAGGATTTGATGATGTAGGGACATCATTTTCAAAATAAAACGAATAATCTTTATAATTAGTTTTAAAATCGGCAACTTGTTTGTCTTGATTTACTTTTTGGGTATCGACATTTGCCTGCCCATCTTTAGTATTACCTCCCGTATTATCAATTTCTATATTTTTAGTTACCAACAAAAGTTCTTCAGGGGTTAATTTTGGATTGTTTAATATTTCTTGTATTTGATATAGAGTACTTGGTTTAAGTCTATTGAACTGTTTACCCAATTTGTAAATATCGAATTTTGTGCATCCCGCAAAGAAAGAATCTAAAATTGAATTTATTTTTGCCTTATCTTTAACATCCTTTAGTTGTTGTTCAACAATTACATTTAATACTGATGGGTGGTCAACAATAATTTTCCAAGACAATGTTCCACTTCTTGTAGTACTTTTATATGTATATATAGGTTCAGGTCTTCCCATAAAGTCGGTGGGTGTCCAAGACGCCGAACTAGAGTCTCCAAATTTAATTTCATAAGGAGGAAACCACATTACTCTACCTCCGTTTGGGCCTTTTTCGCAATCAGGTAATTCATCATATGTAAATCCAGGTCTACTTGATGTTCTCCACGCCAAGTTTTCGATTGAAAACATATATTTTTTTGCAACTGTAACATTTTTACTGTTTGGTTTTATATTTGTTGAGTTAGGACCTTTTAATGGTGCAATATTCAAATTAAAAGTGTTATCTAAAACTGAATTTGTAAATCTTCTTCCCTCTGTTGTTATACCATCAACTTTTTGTAAATCATTAAATGTATAATAAGGAGTGTCTTTAGCAAAAACCCTACAATATTCTATACCTTGTTCAACACCTGTAGTAAAATCTTTATAAGACACTACTCTTGAACCTTTAGTTATTTCTTTGTATCCATCATTAAACACTTTGCTAACCTGATTAATTGCGTTACCAACGTGTTTTAATCTATTTATTCCTGTAACATTATCAGCAGAATCGATTAGTCTTTGTGTTTGGTCTAATATTGACGAATCTTTAAAGTCGACAAGTATTGATTCACTTTTTTCGTAAGTACTTGATATTAAATTATAATCAGAATCTATACTACCAATATTACCTCCTGGGGTTGCTTTATATCCGGCGGCTCCCGCTCTCTTAGGAGAAACCCAAACAAAATTACCTTCTATTCCTCCACCATCATTTAATGTTTTTCCCGCCAATCCAAACTTTAAAACATCCAAATTACCTTCGTAAAGATTTGCTAATTCACTTGGCCCATAAACAGGCGCTAAAACTTGTTTACCTTGTGAGTTTACGGGTATTTGATTTGGTGGTGACGTTATATAAAAAGGGTCGTTATTTTTACTCCCAACATAATATTCGCCGGCAACAGTTCCGTTGTTCGGATTGATTAATGATTCGGCTAAACTAACCAATCTTTCGGACGATAATATCCCTCCATAATTTTTATCATACGCCGGTTGATACCTATTTAAATTTAGATTAACAAACAACGCCGACCTTTGTCCGTTACCTGTGTTTGCTAAAAAAATTTGTGACGGATTTCTAATAGTATTAAGAATTGGGCCTAAAAATCCTCCCGTTAAACGATTAATAACGTTTAATGCGTTACTTTTTTGTTGTGTTGGTATTGAATTATTTTCATTCTCAATAAAATAGTCACCGGGTATTGGTGAAGCCGTGGTATAAACTCCGGCAAGTCTTGACAAGAATTCTTGGGTAGTTAATAATGGATTTTCGGGTAATGTGATTCTCCAATTTTTTTGATTGGCCAATTGTTGTCCCGCAGCAATTTGTGTTAAACTAAAACTATCCGATAAAGAATCAAAATTAGTCGCGTTTTGTAACATTTTTGCCTGTGCGGATAATCTTTCCTCTAAAGCCTTCTTTAAGTTTTGAGCTCCTAATTTTGCTAAATACGAGTCTTGACTTAAACTACCGTTAGAACCGGTCGGATTTTGAGACATTAAAATCTCATAGGGTCTGTACGATGACGGATTAAAAGATGATGGTGCCCAGTATGGTAAATAAATTTTATCGTTATTCTGTAAATTATCAATTGTTACCATGTCCAAATACCCTCCTTCGGGAAGATATTTGTTCTCTACTTGAATAACATCAATAGAATATTCATTAATAACGTCTAATTTCGTTTCTGATGGGTCATATTCTCCTTGATTTGGAATTACGGGATATGGTGCTCCGTTATATGTTGTATTAGTATAATTACCACCTTGTGTTCCGTATCTATTTAACACATATAAATCGGTTAAATATGGTGGATTTTTAATTAATCTATCGGGAGAATCTATAACATTATAGTCGCTTAGTTGCGTTTCATAGGAAGTATTTGAAGTATTTGGACTAAACACCCCATCAACTTTATATGGTTTAAGATTTTTAGTAATTAATCTATTCCTAAAATAGTCCGTTGATATATATGAAAGTGTACTATCAGACATAATTTATTAGTTTATTATAAATAGATTTGTTAACTATTTTTTTTAGTTTTTTTTTAACTATATCCAAAACGAGAGTTTTCAGGTTGTATTGTTTGCTGTCCAATACCATAACCACCTTGTTCCATTTTAATATTTTGAATTATACTTTGAATTACCGATTGGTCGCTAATAGATTTTGTTAAAATTCTTGCAATATCTTCCTCATTTAAGTTTGGTGGTAAATTACTAAAATCGTGACTCATTTTAACATTTATGTCTGATGTTGTTTTTTCAGGGTTTGTGGTTTTTTTATTGTTTAACGCAATATTATTTGGTTCATATTTGTCAATAATGATGTCAGATATGTCTTTTTCCATAATATCATTCATCACTACACGTTCTTTTTCAACTTTTAAATCATTATAATTAGGTAATTTTGTATTGCTTACAGTTTCGTTTGTTTTTACCCCTTTTGATGCCGTTGTTTCGGTGATAAAGGTCTCAACACTCTTTAAGATTTCATAAAATACATTTTTATTTTCTTTTAATTTATCTAATTCTTTGTTAATATCATCAAGAGTGTCTTTAACATTATTCTCCATATTTGTTTTAAAAGTATTAAAAAGGTCAGTTCCATTTTTTACGAATTCTTCGAAAGTAGTTTTTCCTTCCAAAATTTCGGTTATAGAACCAAGACCTTTTTCATATATTTGGTCAAAAGTATTTGATTGTTGTTCGGTTGTTTTACCTAACGGATTTATGGTTTTAGTCCCCTCGATAACCGATTTACTAGTCGCCTTTGCCGCGTCTAATATGTCGGTTCCTAATTGAGAACCTCCAAGAGAATACCCTGTTTGCGCAATTGTTTTCATATAACCTTTAATCTCGTCTAAAGTACTTAATTGGTCTTTTGCCAAATCTTCCATCGATTTTGGTTTTTGGTCTTCCATAAACTTATTAAATAACTTTTGACCTTCTTCGGTTTGTGAGTTTGCGGATTCTGCCAATTTTTTAACCCCCTCATCTAATCCGTAAACTTTTCCATTAATTTTTAATTCGTATTCACCCTTATTATTCATTTCGGCCATATTGGCAATGAATTTTTGTTGGTCATCACTAAAAGCGTTGTCTGGGAACTTTATCTTACTCATCTTATCTTCAAACTCCGCTCCTGATAACGCCATGTTAGTTAATGTTTCATACGGTATTTGTAATTCTTTCGCAATTTCTCTCAATCTTAATTTACCCTCTTTAAATAACTCAAATTTACCTTGCTCATTCATAAAGACAAATTGTTTTGTCATTTGAGCGATTTGATTTTGTAATTCTGTTGGGTCGTTTTGAGCTAAATCCATTAACCTCAACGGGTCTAATAAATCTCCTTGAGCAACACCTAACCTTTGCATTGCCGCCGCCATCTCAATCGCTTTTTCAGGTTCAAATAATTTTTCAGCGAAACTTAAGGTTTGTTTCATATCAACTCTTAAATTAACCGCTTGTGCGGCCATCTTCGCTAATCCTTCTACTCCTCCTTGAAAGTTGAATTCATTCATTCTTTTTAAGTTGTCCACCGCCATTGAGGAGACCGCTTGAGCACTAACCCCAATTGATTTGGCTGCCGATACAACGGTTTCCATTTCTTTACCGACCATTGAAGCTGAGACACCAATATCTTTAAAGTTTCCTGACATTTTACCAACCTCAATTCCAGCGACTTTAGAAGTCGCATATAACGATTTAACGGTTTCGTTACTCATTAAGGTATTTCTACCCAAATCACTAGATACCGCTTGTTGTATTTTATATACATCATCCCATTCTCCACCCAATAACATTACATCCGTTATTGATTCGCTAATAGCTTTGTTGATATTAACAATATTATCCCTACCGTAACCAAATTGTTTTATTAATTTAGATGCTGCCTCATCTAAATCCAATAATTGACTTTCAATAGTTTCGGGATTAAACGCTTTTGCAAGTTCATCTTGTAGGGCTTTGGAATATTTACCAACGGCCTTAAACATGGTATCAAACGCATTATTTTCATCTTTTTTTGGCGGCATATATAAAACTTTTATTAATAAATATTAGAATTATTAATTTGATGTATTTAATTCTATGACTTTATTAATGAGATATTTTCTAGTGTAGGTTGGCATAGACATAAAGTCTTGATACGAGGTTCTTAAAAACTTCGCTAAAAGGTAGTATTCATCGATGATATGTTTTCTATACTCAGAAGAAAGGCCGAAAAAATTCCACCCCAAAGGTAATGTCGGTTTTTACCATTTCTCCTGATGGGGCTAAAATATCTTTTGTTAAGTCTAATGAAGGTACGTTTTCTTTTAAGAATGATTTAATAAATTTGGAATCACCAATTGGTAGGTTGTCAACGAATTTTATGATGTTTCCTTTGTCGGTATCTCCGTTTAATTCCACAATTTGTCTTGATAATCTCCAAGTTATTTTTGGAGCAATTCTACCCGCAGGGTATTGTTGTGACATATTTTCAATGTCCAATATATCAAAATATGTTAACGGTTTTAATTTAACCGTTACATTAGTTCTAGGTAGAGTTACAGTAAACAAACCGTTTTCATCTGGTTTGTTCTCGGTTCTTTTAATATTTATCTCATCTAACAATATTGATGATTTAAATATTTTATCTGTTTTTGGGTCAATTAAAGATACATTATATTCA
>Ga0078894_10000078_pt1 | contig 55546 bp, 77 predicted proteins | sample LauGreSu1BDMLBSD_2_FD_67506 | JGI IMG/M metagenome (GOLD analysis project Ga0078894, IMG submission 67506) | Freshwater lake microbial communities from Lake Michigan, USA - Su13.BD.MLB.SD (version 4) (version 4) | ecosystem: Environmental > Aquatic > Freshwater > Lake | place: Lake Michigan...
AACCGATTCGGTTATGTCTAAATCAAGGCGAATCTTCCTTGCAACCGATTCGGTATCAAGTGGGATTTCCTTCTCGCTCATGTAGTAAAGGTCAAGCAGGCGTCGGTACGCCAAGTCCTCAGCATCAGACAGATGCACTGTGTGTGTGAGGTAGTCACCGATGTGAAATTTGTACCATATCATTTCGCTGTCTTTCCAAAGATGTCTGGGCGCAACTCCGCCCGCTTCACTTTCCTGCCTGTATGCAACTCAATGTCGCGTGCCAGTTCGGGACTAGGCAGTTGTCGCCCCGTAACAATCAATGAAAACCACGTCTTGCTGATGCCCAGCTTGCGGGCTAACGCAATCTTCGTCCCCCTTGGTTTGTCCTGAAAATATTCGTTTAGAGTCATCGGGTTCCTTTCTTGGTTAAGCGGATGTTACACTAAAAAAAATTGTTGTGCAACGTCAGATTAAACATGATACACTACGCCCAGTTTAACTTGAAAGCGAACATATGACTAGCGAATACGAAATGCATCAACTGATGCTTGAGAGGCAACAAATGCTTGAGGAGGCTCTAGAACGGGCTGAGACAGGCGTTGCAACCGAGGACGACTGGAACATCATCCGCCACGAGTGCGGACTGTCCAAGAGACCTATAGTGACTTTAGAAACTGTAACCCTAACTAGGAGCGAATGATGGCTTTAATAGCGAAAGAAAGCGGAGGCGGTGGTGGTGAATTTACCCCAGTGCCACAAGGAATGCACCTTGCACGGTGCTACCGAGTCATTGACTTGGGAACTCAAGAATCAACCTACCTTGGCACAGTCAAAAAACTGCCCAAAGTGATGTTGCAATTTGAGGTGCATGGAGAAGACGACGCGGGCAAGCCCATCGTCACAGCCAAGAATGAGCCTATGTCCATCAGCAAGAACTTCACGCTCTCGCTGGCTGAGATGGCTACTTTGCGCAAAGACCTGCAAACGTGGCGTGGTCGCGAGTTCACACCCGAAGAGTTGCGTGGCTTTGAACTCAAGAACGTGCTGGGCGCGTGGGCGATGATTTCGGTCATCAAGGCGATGGGAAACAACGGCAAGGAGTACACCAATGTTGCCGCCATCATGTCTGTACCCCCAGCAATCAAGAAGGCTGGGATGCCCCAAGGTCACAACGACTTGAAGTTGTTCTCAATTGACGAACCCGATATGGCGCTGTTTGACAGCTTCAGTAGCGGTTTAAAGGAGAAAATCCAAAAGTCGCCAGAGTGGCAGGGTCGAGGCGGTTCAAGCGCTCCAGCGCCCTCTAAAGCCCCTTCTAGTGGCTTTGACGACATGGACGACGACATCCCGTTCTGACCATGAGGCTTATGCGTAACCAAAAAGCGGCGCACATTGATTTCTTTCAGTTCAAAGGAATGATTGAAACCAATCCCAAGGCGACGCCCTGCGACATTGACATGATTTTTGAACGCAAGTGCAAATTCTTTGTCGGTGAGTGGAAGCGGGAAGGTGAAAGCATCAGCCAAGGACAGGGGTTGCTTCTGCGCAATTTGGCAAGGCAACCCCAGTTCACGGTCGTCATCATCCAAGGCAACACGGACGGTGAGATGGTGGTCGAGAAGTTTGAGCAACTTTGTTCAGACGGTCGTTTTAGGGTGCGTGGCAAATCTGTTGATGACCTCAAAAAGTTTGTCACGCGCTGGTACAACTGGGCAGACGCCCAAGAATTTCAATGAGGAAAAAATGTCACTAACAACCCCAGCAATACGCGCAAGCGAATCAAATCACTGGTACACCCGCGATGGTGCGCCACAGTACACCGTAGAGGCTAAGAAGGGCGGGCAACGCAACACCACTCTTCGTGACGCTCGTACAATGAACTTGGTTCCCAGTGTCACTACAATCCTCAACATCGCCGCGAAACCAGCCCTACTGGCTTGGATGCAACAGCAAGTGTTGTATGCGGCGTTAACGCTTCCCCGACGCCCCGACGAGCCTGAAAAGGAATACATCGACCGAATCATCAACGATTCCAAAGAGCAGGGTCGTGCGGCGGCGGACGCGGGAACAGACATCCATGCATCCATTCAAGGCTTTTATGAAGACAAACCAACAGGAAAACACCAGCAGAGTGTTGACGCCTGCTCTACGGCAATCAAAGAACATTTCGGAGACCAAATCTGGATTTCTGAGCGCTCATTCGCGCATGAAGCGGGTTTTGGAGGTAAGTGCGATTTATTTTGCGCTGGCTCCACAAACGTCGTCATTGACATCAAAACCAAAGAGTTCACCGACCCCGCAAAGGTTGATGGATACGATGAACACCTCATGCAACTCTCGGCTTACCGAGTTGGTTTAGGCATCCCTCAAGCACGCGCCGCCAATGTCTTTGTGTCTCGCAACGTACCTGACCTTGTCGTGGTGCGCGAGTGGAGCGCAGAAGACCTTGACCGTGGCTGGGAGATGTTCCTGCACCTCCTGCAATTTTGGCAAATCAAAAACTCTCACAAATAAGGAATGAAAATGTTAAGCGAAGAAACAGTCAAACAAATCTTCTTCCAAAGCGACCGCCCCCGCAAAGACCCACTCATGGCGGATGAGGTAGACATCATGCAGTTTGCGCACAACATTGAGTTGTATGTGGCTGTGGAGTACGCACGCAAAGAACACGCACGTTGCGTGGAGATTGTCAAAGACATGAACCGCGCAGTTGGCGAGGCTTTGGACAACCAACGACCAGCATAAAAAAAGCCCCCCAATTAAGGGGGGCAAAGAAGGAGAGCGGCAACTGCTCCTTAAATCACTCTTCGGGCGGACGGTCTTTCAACAGACGTCTGCCCAATTCATATGTACCTAGACCAAGCCCGCCAAGCACGCCAGTGCCTCGCACCTTGGACATTGTTTTGCCCGCTGGGGGTAGCACAGCCGCCGCCGCCGCGCCAGCCTCCAGAGCCTTTAAAACGCCTTCGCTGGTATCGCCAGCTTTGAACCGCGCCAAGGCTTCTTGGTAACTCATCACGCCAAGGTAACCAGCGCCAGCACCAACCCCAACCCGTGGCAACGCGCCCATCTTGGCGGAGCCTGCACCTACGTTTTGGAGAACGCGCCCTGCGGCGTTTGGTTGTTCTTGCGCACGCGCCAGTTTTCGACGAGCAACCTCTGCGTCTGTCTCAGCTTTGGTAAGCGCTTTTTGAAGGGGAGCCACCGCTTTAGTCTGCCCAGCAATAATGTTGTGTCGCTGACCAACTCGCGCACGCTCTTGACGCAAACGCTCCAACTCAGCCTCGTGAACCATTCGCTCAATCTCCAATCGACGGGCTTGCGTCTCTTGTTGAATGCGTTGCGATTCAGCTTGACGCTCTAACTCAGCTTGGCTTTCTTTCGTTTGACGGTCTATGTCAGCTTGACGCTCCGCTACTGTAGTTGGGGGCAGTTGCAGTTGCACGCCACCCTCAGTGGTTACCAAGCCAAAGTCGCCAGCGCCAAGTTGTTTGATTTTTTCTAAGTTTGCAAGGTCTTGGTCAATCAAAGCCTTGCCACCTGTTGGGCTGTCTTTTGATTTTCCTGTGGCTACATCAAGAATGGCTTCAGGCAACTGATGCTGTTGACCAGCTTCTTGAATCATCCAATTTCTTGTGCCTGAGTCGCCTTCGATTTTTGGGCCACTTGCCCGACCCTCACGAGTCACTTGCGGAAAAGGCGACGATGGCGCAGGCGTCTCAACTACAGGTGCAGTTCTAGGCAATCCCCTCAACCGCTCTTGAGCCAGACGCTGTTCGTTTTTGAGACGCTCAAGTTCACTTTGACTTTGCCTAAAGGCATCCTCAAGGTTTTCCGTGCCTTGTGGAACGGCGCTCTCCAAATTAAGACGAGCCAACTCCAACTTATCTTGAGCGGTAAGGTTTGCCTCTTTTGCTTTTCCAGTGTCGACTTTTACCGCCATTTCTGGTTTAGTCATGGGCGGAAACAACAAATTGGTTATTGCTCCAGCACCAGCGCCAATGTCAGGGGCAGTGAGTCCACCTTGCTGGTCTTCTGGGTTTGCTTCTGGTTTTTTGTTTTTTGCCGCCTCTTCTTGCTCACGCTTGAACTTTGAAGACTCTGATTCGTAATTTGCAAAAGGGCTTTCGTCTTTTGAAGCCTCCTCCCCGCTGACTGGAATTAAGCCCGTCTCTTTGTCGTCATCAAGATTAAAATTCTTAGACACGCGCAAAGAATAGTTGTGAGTCTCTTGAGGCAAAGACATGATAGCTTTGTCTGGGTCTGCCTCGTACGACTTCATAAAAGTTGCCACCGCTCTTGGGCTGGCGTTATACAGCGCTACCGCATTGCGTGGGCTTTTGTATGTGGTCAACAAGTCTTTGAGAATGGCAACGCCACCCTTGATGTTGCTATCCTCGTCATCAGGATTGATGTCAAGTTTGTATTTTTTGTTGTACAACTCTGCCGTGTTAGGCATGATTTGCATGACGCCCTTTGCTCCAGCAGGCGAGGTCAAAACGCCGTCCTTGCCATAGTGAGTAAACTTCCCACCAGTTTCAGCTTCTGCAATAGCAATCGCTAAAGCAGGGTTGACGCCTTGACGCTCCGCCTCCTTAGCAATCTTCTCCACCATGCTGAACTGGGCTGGAGACAACTTCATCAGTTTTGCGTCATCCATTTGTTTTTCCTTTTGCTTCACGTTCTTTTTTCAAACGCTCTAAGCGCTGAGAGTACGTTTCGTTCTTTGGAGGCTCTTCCGTAGGAATTGGAGTAGGCGTCACTGGCTTAGGTGGAGCGCTGGGAGCCGTTGCAGGCTTAGGTGGAGCCGAAGGAGCGGGAGGTGCGGAAGCCGCTGGTGTTTTCTCTTTTTTCTTTGGAGACAACAAGTCCAAGTTTTCTTCACGCACGCGGTCAAGCAACTTGCGGTAATCCGCTTTGATTGCTTTGTAGTCATCGTCAACAAGGAAGTCGTTATAGGTGTACCCAGACTGCTTGCTTTTTTGGTTCCACAGTTTGAAGCGTTCCTCGTCAAACATACCTTGCATCTTGAGGGCGTCAGACTTTAGAATGATGGCGCGTTGGCTGTCAGACGGCAACGCATAGATGCCACCCAACAGTTTGGTTTCGTAGTCAGAGGTGGAGCCTTCGCCCGGTGTCCTATTCAACTGACGACCACGCGATTGCAACTGTGCGCTCTTCTGCATGAACATCTGCAACGCAGTCAAGTCGTTGCCGCCAAGTTCGTACTGCTTGATAGTGCTGGCAGGAAGGTTGATGTTGAAGTTTCCAACATTCACGCCCTCTTGCACAGCGCGTGCAACAGCGTTAGCAAGACCGGGGCGGTTCATAATGTCAAACACCAACGGATTGTTCTTGGCATACCCAATCATGTCATTGGCAATGTTGCTGTTCTCAAACGCCGCCTCAGCTTGCAAGCCCAGACGTGAAGCCATTTTTTCAGCGGCTTCAGCGCGACCAGCCGCAGTCTTAGTTGCAGTTTCTTTTTCCGCTTCAATTTCAGTTTGAGATTTAGAGCGAGGAATTGGTTCTGACGTTTCCCCAGCTTTAGGAATTTTGCGACCACGCACTTGCTCAGGGTCAAGCCAACCTTTACTGTCGTAAAAAGAAAGTAGCTTTTGCTCGTCTCCATCAGAGAAGTATTGCTTGAGAGCCGCGTCGTACTCTTTTCGCTGTGCGTAGGTCATGTCTCGCTCAGTGCGAGTTCCGCGAGGGGTGACTTTAGTTGTTGACTGTTGCAATTTCTCTTGTTCAATGCCCAACTTCTCGCGTTCAATGCGGTTCTTCTCTTCACCCTCTTGAGCCTTGCGAATTTCTGTCAAAGTTGGAAGCATTTTTGGCGCAACGCGACTTGCCAACAACAACACTTCATCAGTGATTGGAATGCGTCCCTGACGAGCGGCAATCAACACCTGCTCAGACTTTGGCGCGGTAGCAACGTCGACGGGCGAAGCAGTGCCGGGGACTCTCAGCCCCCCAGTTGGTGTAGCCACAGCACCACCAGCAGGTGCAGGTGCAGTGCTAGGCTGTGCGCCACCGAGCAATGTGCTGATTAACTGGTCGCCACCCAACTGTTGGCGAAACTCTTGCTCTTTTGTGGCAAGTTCCATCTCCAGCTTCTGATTCTCTCGCTGGTGAAGCAATTCGCGCTCTGCGGCTGAACCTGCGTTCTCTGCGGCATACCCCAAGGACTCGCCAAAAGAACCCGTCTTGGTGGGTTTTAAGAAGCCTGCGGCGGTCTGCATCAAGACAGGGTCAAACAACCTGCTCTTGCGTGCGTCCAAACCCTCTCGGAGTCGCTGAAGAGTTTCGTTCATCTTCTCGCGTTGCTCTCCAAGGTCGTCAACAATCGTTTCTTTTAACCCAGTCGGTTGCGACTTGGTTATTTCTTCGAGGTTTTCAGCTTGTACCGCGCCCGCGTCAAACTTACTCCCAGCCTGATTTGGTGCGGCGGGGGGTCTTGCTTGAGCGGCGGAGGCTTGACCCAAACCACCTTGTGTTGGAATTGCCATTCTTTACCCCACTAAGTTGCCATCGGCATCGTAAAAATTACCCTTGCCATCGTGATATTCTGCGCCAGAAGGAGCCATTCCGCCATTGGCAAGACGTACCCCGCCACCTTGAGCCTTGCGCATAACGCCACCATTTTTCTTGACCGCTGACTGAGGAACACCGTATAGCGCGGCAACCAAAGAACCCAAGCCAGCAATTTGAGACAGCGGGCTGTTGGAGTAACCCTCAGAGCCAGTCGCTTGCGTGGTTGTACCCATAGGCATTTGATAGCCTTGAAGCAACTTAGCGAACTGCTGAGTCTGAGCCATTGGGTAATCAAGCAACTTCTGACCTTGAGCCTGCTGTTGAGCGCCATAGTCAGCCATAGTCTTTAGACCAGCGATGCCCATGCCCTGTTGGGCTTGACCTAAGTTCTCGAAGGCTTGACCAGCGTTAAGGGCGCGGGACAAGTCCGCTTGAGCCTGAGTGCCAGCAGTCGTATAACCCTGCTGGAGCGCCTGCATCTGCTTGCCAAGCAAGTCAGATTGGATGTCACGCAAAGCGTTTCCAGTAACTTGAGACTGACGACGTGAGCCAAACTGACCAGAGCCAACAGCCGCCGCGCCAAGGTTTGGCAGGATGTTTTCTTGTACGTTCCGTTGAGTCAAGCGCCCCATCTCGTCTACAACTGCGGACTGATAGGGATTCATGTAGTCAGCAATGACGTCAGGAACGGTTGTAGCGCCCGCCTCGCCCAGCAATTGGGATGACGCACCCATAGACCCAGCGCCAGCAAACGCGACGTCTGGAGCCATCTGGAAGGCTTGCTGTTGCAAAGGACTAAAGCCAGCAATACCGCCCTGTTGGACAGCGTTCTGACCTAAGTTGGCAATGTCTTGCAGGTAGTTCGTGTAAAACTCTGGAGCCGTCTGCTGGGCTTCCGTCGTCTTGGTAATCGCGGGTAGTGGGTCACCCTGAAATAAGCCAGCCATTATTTTGCTCCTTTGAGATACGAGGTCAACGCCTTAGTCTTGGGCGGAATCTTATTGATTGGGGCAGAGCGCTTATGGGCGCGGATGCCCTCGCGGAACTTATCCAGAGCCTGTGCGCCTGCCTTGGTTGAGCCGTTGCCAATTTGCGCTACGGTCTCAGCATCAATCACATACTCACCATCCGCCAGCATAGCTGGGATGTCGTCGGACTGTCCATCGCCCTCTCCATGCACAGCGGAACCCTTGCGGAAGTCCATTCGACCTTGCACTAGCGGGACGTTGGAAACGTGGGGCAATCCGCCCTTACGCATTGGAGGAGGCATACCTTGTTGCTGAGGCATCATGCCCTGCTGGGGCATACCCTGCGGAGCCTGTTGTGCCATCTGCGGAGGCATTTGCTGTGGCAAGCCTTGTTGTTGCATCTGCTGAGGCGGTTTCTGCTGACCAATCTGAGGCATCTGCTGTTGAGGATTCATTGGGGGTTGCGGACGCATACCCAAGTTTGCCAAGATGTCAGCGGGTTGACCAAAGGTGTAGTACGAGGAGACGGGGGTCGACATGGACGACAAGCCACCAGAAGCCATTGCTGGCTCTTCGGCAACCTCTTCAGTGGGGACTTCTTCGTAACCGTAGTCGCCTTCGTTCACGGGGTTGTAGCCCGGTGCGTTTAAATTCCGCAACAACTCTTCGTTTGGCGTGTAGTCGTTAGCGTCAGTGCCGTAATCCTCGTAGCCAACAAAGTTTGTCGGGCCAATCCCAAAGTCAGTTGTGCGTGGGTTAATGATGCCTACCTGCGACATATCCACGCCTTGGTTTTGCGCACCACTGCCACCGCCACCAAAGTCGCTACCAAGCAACGAGGCTATCAAAGCACCCGCACCAGCGGCTCCTGCGGTTGTTCCAAGTGCGCCAGTCAGAGTGTTCAAGAAGTCAGAGTCAAGACCCCCTGTAGGGGCATCTGGGACTTCCGCCGCACGGTATAGGACGCCGTTTTTAAATACGTTGCCCGCCGCATCTGTTTCGTATCTGTCTTTTTTGGTGCTTGCAGTTCCGCTACCTACGTTGGCAATTGATTTAATTTCTTCTGGAACATCAGCGGCGCGATAAAACTCACCATTTTTAAAGACGTTGCCCAAAGAGTCAGTGTCGTAATAGTCCTCTGTGGGATTTGTTGAATAACTGTAATCAGGGCTGACGTTGGTGATTGCACCAGTGTTTGGGTCAGTTGAGTACATATACTCATCAGTCATCATGTCGTAGGTATAGTTCCCAATGGTGTATGTGCCATCGCCATTGTCAACATATGAATCATTTGAACTTGAACTAGCCATAGCAACTGGGGTAGACCTCAAATAAGAATTGTTTACAGGGCCACTCTGTGAATACAAAGATTCATCACCAGTCAAAGATGGGTCATCGTATTCGCCATAGTTGTAGCTGACGTTCTGCCAATCTTGAACTTCTTCGCCAGTGTCAGAGTATCCGCCGTCCTCAAAACGAGGAACTCCGCCTTTTTTCATCATAGTAATCAAGCCCCCTTTTGCGCCATAGTCAATGTCGCTATAGTCAGTGTCATCGTAGGCGTAAACAGCATCGTCGGTGTAGTCCGATGAATCGTTGTAGATGTCGTAATTTGTATCGTCTCCAGCAAGAACTGTGTCGTCAAGTGAAGACCAATAGTCGTCGTAATTGAAATCAGTGTTCCACTCACCGTTGTCAGCCATTGTCCATACAGCGCCAGTGTCTGGGTCTGTATAGGTGTTGTCGGCATAAGCAGTGTCGTCTGTATAGGTGTCTGTATATTCAGAACCGTCAGCGTAGTATGCCAAGTCATACCCACCATCAGCATTCATGGTGTAGTAGTTGCCTTCATCGTCTTGATAGTACGTTGCGTCCGCAACAGTGGTGTCGTCACCAACAACGGTCTCATCTACATTTTCGGCAACGGTAGTGTCGCCAGTAACGCTACCAAGACCACGAGTTCCGCCACCAGTAGTTACTTCAGAGTCATCACCCCCACTAGCAACGGTGGTGTCGGTGGAGCCACCCGCAACAGTAATATTCCCGTCAGCGTCAGTGGTGTACAGAACAGAGTCATTCTCCATGCTGTAGGTTGTGTTGCCGATGGTGTACGTCCCATCCCCGTTGTCCGTCATAACATCAACGCCGCCTTCCGCGTTTTCGCGGTACAGGGGCATATTTGTTTCCATGTCAAAAGTTGTGCCATTGACGGTGTAGGTTCCATCACCGTTATCAATAGAGCCTTCAGGCAAGCCCAGTGACTCATCAGCAGGCGTGCCTTTATAAATATCAGTTGCTGAAGGCAAAGTGCTTGACCCGCCAACAGGAGGTTTGACCACGCTGGTTGGTGGCTTTGTTCCGCCAGCAGGTGGCTTGGCAGTTGAGCCAGCGGGTGACTTTGGCGTTACAGGAGCCTTTGGGACGGTAGAGCCAGCAGGGGGTTTTACTGTAGAGCCAGCAGGAGGCTTGACAGTGCCGCCAGCAGGTTGTTTTGTGCCGCCAGAGACAACAGGCTTGCCCGTAATCTTGTCAATAATTAACTTTGTCCCAGCACCAAGCGCCGCGCCCGTGAGCGCGTTTACCACCTTGTTGGTGGTGGTGTTTGTGTTTGTTTTTGTTGGCGTGACAGTCGGTTTTTTTACAACAGACGTAGGTGTTGTTTTTGTTGTTGGTGTAGTTGTGGTTTTTGTCGTGACTGCTGGTTTTGTGGTGACAGCAGGCTTGGTTGTCGTTGTTGGCTTAGTTGTGGTTGTCGGTTTAGTTGTAACCGCAGGTTTAGTCGCAACCGTCGGCTTTGTGGTCAACGGTTTTGTAGTTGTGGCTGGTTTGGTCGTAACCGCAGGTTTTGTAATTGCAGGCTTAGTCGTAGACGTCAGCGTTGGTTTTGTAATTGGCGATAAAGATGGCGACGTAATTGTTGAAGTTACAGGACGATTTGCTGGTGCGCCATTTCCAGACGTAGAAATAGAGGGGCGTGAGCCAGAGCCATCAGAAGTAATAGAGCCAGAGGTGCGACCAGTCAATGAAGGTCGGTCATTGAATTCTCGAATGACGCTGTCCAGCGGGGCGCGTTCAAGACCTCTCGCCTCTGGGAGTTGCTTGCTTGATGTGCGTTTTTTTAGAATAGCCATGTCTTATCCTGTCTTTTTCACCAATGAGGTCAAGCCTGCAATGTTGCTTACAGGGCTTAGGTTTGCGGTGCTTGCCAAAGTTTTGGGTGGGGCAACTGTTGTTGGCTTCTTAACTGGAACCGCTTTTTGAAGTGGTATCAACTTAGACACATCCATTTTTGCGGGAGGGGCAGACATCTTTGGTCTAGCACTTACCGTTTGCAAAGCGCCAGCGGGTTTAGCTGTTGTTGGACGCTTCTTCTGAGTCAAAGAAGACTTGAGCAAATTGCCCACAGTAGCGACTACAGGCTTTGTGAGGTCTGTAGGCTTGATGCCCATAGACGAAGCCATCTTGTCCTGCGGTGCTGTTGAAACAGCGTTTAGACCGCCTATAGGTTGCTCTGCTGTTGCGTCTGTTGCCAGTGTGTTAGTGAGCAAATTTTCAGAGATTGGAGCCTCTGAAACAACGGCTGTGGCTTGTTGAGTAGTATCCGTTGCAGGTTGCAACACATCTGAGACAGACGCCAGAGCGCCAGTTGGCAAGTTATTAGCAACTTCAACCGTCTCTGTTTCCTCTGGCAGATTCTCTGCAATATCTATAACGTCATCGGAAACCTTCACTGAGGTGTCACCCAACACTTCATCGTCAGAAGTTGCGCCTACTGTTGAAATTAAATCTTGGAAGTTAGACGTCGTCTCTCCAGTGGGCGCTTGCGCAACTATTGTGTCTGCGGTTGTGCCTGTTGTATTGGCTGTGGTATCAGCCAACACGGCGTCATCTGATACAGCATTACTAACAGTTGCACCTGTGCTTGTGGTGTTAGATAAAACGTCAGCGGTGTCAAATGTGCTGGTAGAAGCCGTGTTGTCAACGCCTATGTCAGACACTTTAACTTCATTTACAAGGTTGTTAGGGATGCCTGCGCCAGTAATGGTAGTGTCAACCGTTTCACCGTCGTCGCTTGATTCGTTCCATCCAGTAGCGGCGGTATTGAATTGTTGGTCAATCGTAGTGTTAAGTGTGCGAGTCCCAGCATCAACACCAGAGACAATTGCACTATTGGTAAATGACGTGACAAAGTCACCCTGACCAGTTATTTCAGAAGTTACGCCAGCAGAAACCGCTTTTACACCAGCGTTAAAGACAGAAGTTGCTTGGTTTAAATCCAAACCGCTATCCATTGCTAAGTTAACAATGTCTGGCTGAACATAACTTGCAACTTCGCTTACTCCGCCAGCAACCAGTCCGCCAGTGAAGCCACCAGCAAAACCATCCTCAAAACTACCACCTTTAATTTCAGCAATGGTTCCGTTGACTAAACCTTTGGTAATTGAGTCGCTGGCAACTTGAGCAAATGTTTCGTTTACTCCTGCCTCAATAAATGTTGAGGACACAGTAGAAGAAATAGAGTTAGTAATACTCGCGCCAGCCGAAGAGCCAAGATACGAAGTACCCATTGATAGGGCAATATCGCCTAAGTCACCACCACGCGCCCCAGTAATAATGCCTGACGTGACATAAGGAGGGATGCCTACAAAGGTTCCAGCAATAGAAAGCAGAACAGGAAGCGGGTCGTCAAGGACTGCTTGAACAACGTCGCCAACTTTTTCAACAGCTTCGCCAACAAAGTCAACAACGTCCTCGACAACGTCACCAACAGCCTCAAATACATCGCCGATTGCGTCACCAATTGCTTCTACAACTGCGCTCATGTTTATTCCCTTTCAGCCCGCTTTGGCCCTAACTTCACCGTCACGCGGAAGCCTGTTTTGGTTCGCTCTGCGCGATACCCCATACCTTCCTGCGGAGGGTTGCGAGAAATCGCTTTGAAAATATTGAAAATTGTCGGGTCTTCAAACTCGCTGACAAGAACGTCAAATCCCAATTTGTATGCGCCTTGGATGAAAGAGTAAGAATTCTCTAAGTAATTGCGGGCGGTGTCGGCATTTAATGCGCGGAAGACGCCAGTGCGACCGTCTCCGACATGGATAATAAAAAGAGTGTTGCCTTCGCGAAAGACGGATGTGCCAAGCACATTCATCTCTTTGACCATTGCCGCGTAAATTGAAGATGCTGGATGCGGTGACTTAGTCTCTTGAGCCGCAATCATCAAAATTGCTTCTACGCTCAATTCCTTTTTTTTGCTGTCGACTAGCATCACATCCCCTTAAAAATTGCGGCGGAATAGATGTTTCCCATTCCTGCCGCCAAACTCATTATCAAGCCATCAGGCGGAGTTGTCGATTCCGAAAGGAATACCGAATCGCTTTCCGTTCGGTTTTCAATCGCAGGGACAAATCCAGCTTTGATGTCTTGCAGTAAAAGTAGCGTTTCAAGTAATCCACTGCTACCCATCGTATGACCAATTTTTTGCTTATACGATGTCGCAATGAAATCTTGTAGCGTTTGGGTCAAGGCGTTCTTTTCAGCCTTGTTGTTGGACGCCGTTCCAGTTCCGTGGGTTTTGACTATTTTAATCTCATCAGGGGAAATATTGCCATAGCGCATTGCGCCAGCCATAGCCTTAATAAACCCCTCGCCGTCCTCACACTGCCCAATTGCGTTCGTTGAGCGCTCTGAGGCGCTATACGCCGACACCAGACGCGCATGGGGCTTGATTTGTTGCTGGGTAACGGCGTCGCGGGACTCGAATACCGCCAAAGCCGCTCCCTGACCAATCCGAAACCCAAAGTTGGTCGAATCAAAAGCGGATGGCTTTATGCCTTCCTCTTCCTGCTTTTCGGTCAATACAGCCTTGGAATCCCCAAAGAACTCCAAAACAGCGTTGGACACGCCATCCTCGACTGTCAACACAATCACACGGTCAAAGTTGTAAAACTGGATGAGATTTTGGACATCCATCATCACCTTGAGGCTAGAAGCGCAGGCGCTGGCATCGGTGGTGACCATATCCATATCGCCAAAGGATTGAGCGATACGACCCGCATAGACTTGCGTCAACGTGAATGGCAGGAACTTGTAGGTGTAAGTCAGGCGGGAGTTGTACTCCCTCTGACCGATGCCAGCAAAGTGTGCGTTGCCACCCGCAAGAATGAATGCGGTCTTGCCTACAGGATTCTCCCGTAGGTGGGTCAGCAACTCAGGGTCAAGCACCTTCTCCGCCAGCTTGTGGGGGACATATACCAGACCAGATTTTGTTCGGTTATAGGTGTCTGGGAACCAGTTCACCTTTTGGGGGTAGATGATGTCGTCAAAGAGTTCGACGTCTTGCGTGCAAGCGGTGCGGTAGTGCGTTAGATAAATCATTTGCACACCTCGACAACTTCTTCCATAGAGGCTGGCTCTTTGGTTTTATGAGCCATCACAAGGTCATGGAGTTCCTGAACGGACTTGGGCGTCCACTCCTTGCTGATTGCGTCATCAATGCCATAGAGTTCGTCAAAGTACATCAGCATGACCAGCCCGTCTAGGCTGTCCAATCCGATTTCCTGAAAGACGTCTTCCATCGATTCTGCAATGGATGTTTTGGCGTGGGCGGGACGAGCCACCTTTGCCACATAGTTAAAAATCTCAATGAAGTTCATGTTGCCGTTTCCTGTGTTGATTCGTTGACTGCTCCGACCAGTGCCTGCGCCCAGTCCTGCCAGTTCTCGTAGATGTACGGGCCGGGTATGCCCTCGTTCACAAAGATGTCGATGGCTTTTAACCCAGCCGCCCACTCTTTCCACCCCTCTTCGGGGGTATTTTGTGATAGCTGTTGCGCCGCATACGCCTCGCACATCAAACTCGACCAAGAGTCCCATGTGTGATACCGAGGGTCATATACAAGCGGAAGCGCCATATTAGTTTCCGAATGGTCTGACGTCGCCAAGCGTTACGCTCAACAACACTTTGCCCATTTGGTAATTTCCACCGCTCACGTTACTTCTAAAACGCAAACGGATTTCGCGCCGTTGCTGACGCATATCAATCTTGCCTGTGCTTGGGTCAAACGGATACTCTTCCGAGGGTACGTCTGAAGACTGAGCATAGGGTCGACCTGTGACCTGCAAGGTCATCTCCCCCTCTTGGACAAAGTCAGGCTCGACGCGCTCCAAGTTGACCCAGAAGTTCTCGCCTACGGGCGCGGTCTGGGCAGGCCCACCAGCCACAAAGCCTAAGTCACTGGTTTGGAAGAAACTGTCAATGGCGTTAGAAGAATTAAAAATAACCTCATCAGTGCCAGTTTCATGTTGCCACAAAGTAATTCTATTTGCGGTTGTATTGAACGTCACAGGAACGGTTGCAGACGCTGTTGCAGGCTTATTTAGCGTGACGGTAAAGAAGTTAGGGGTTGCGCTTGGTGCAATTGCAATTACAAGGGAAATGTTGGTGATGCCTGCGCCAATGACTTGCTGACCTATTGCTACCAAGTTTGTGCTTGGAATTTCAATGTTAGCGCTTGCATTTACAGTGGTTGCATTTGTTGAAAAAACTTCAGTCAACTCACTCAAAGTTGCCCCTGCATTGATGGGGTATGGAAACACTGTTGAGAAAAACCCTGCCGTTCTATATGCCCCCAAAGCGCCACCAGCGTCATACCAACAATCTTCGCGAATGTTGTAGATGATGCAGTCGTTGCACTCTTCACTGTCGCCCGATGGAAAGAACCACCAGATTTCGCCAAAGCGAGGAACCTTGTTGGCGTACACCTTTTGGCGCTGATTGTAGTTCAGGTTGTCAAAAAAGTAATTCTGGTTGAACGTGTTCTTGATTTCCTTGACCACACCGTTGTACAGCAAGAAGCGGTCAACGCCAATCCAATAGTAAATGCCGTCGTACTCAATGACGCACTGACTTGACATGATGGAAGACTGGCTAGAAATGATGTCATAACGCCAATAGAACGTCTGTGGAGAGCCTGCAACCGTCACCGTGGTAGGTGTGTAGCTAACTCGAATTAAAGAGTCCAGCGACCAAAACAAACCAGAAGGAGCGTTTGAGCCGCCTCGCACTGGCAGACCTTTGACAATCTTGGTGGAGGCTACGTTGGTCTCGTTGGCGTCCGCGCCGTTCCAATCAAATGGATTTCCAGCAACGCAATTCTTGATGAGTCCGTTATCTCCATACACAAAGACGTAGGGGTGCAAAACTACCACGCCACCAGCGACTTCAATGATGTCGCCTGTAGGGGTTGCTCCAGACGTGTCCCTTAACGGAGACATGGTAGTGCCAGCAATGTTTCCAGCCAAAACAGGGGTGTTGACCGTCTGGTCAATTTGCGCCAAGTTTTGACCGGGGTGCGCCAACAACAACTGATTGCCAGAACCTTGAGAGTCAAACGTAGCATCAAATTGCCACAAATTCAAATCACTTTCCGCAAACCCATCGTTAATTGTTGCAACTTTAATTGAAAAGCCACTACCTGTTCCGCCAATACTCGCGGCGGTTGCACTCAAAGTGTCGCCAACGGCGTACCCGTTACCAGCCGCCGTCAGCGTCACTGTAGTCACCACCGTACCAGCCACCACAATTGTTGCTTTTGCGCCAGAGCCAGAACCACCAGTCAAGGTCACATTGGTGTATGTCCCGTTGGTGTATGTAGTTCCGCCAACAAGCGTGTTGAGCGTCAAAATTAGACCAGTAAAGGTAAATTGTGATACACCAGAACCGATGCCTGAGTTGTCAATGTTGACAACCTCAATCCCGTTGTTGTAACCGTTAAAAACCTGATTGTTTCCGTCTGTAGAGTTGACGTAAATACCGCGTGAGTATCCATTTGCATCACTGGTGATGGCGCGGTATCCGCCAATCTTACGGGGACGCCCACGTTGAAAACGCACCCAAAGTGCGTCCGTGTAAAAGTTCATATCGAAAATTGTGCCGTCCCGCTGGACGCCGGGCAACGTGTCGATAGTAAAAACTTTTTTGGTCATGTAAATGTCCCGCCAGCAATACCCGAAGTAAAGGTTCCAGTTGTCCCAGAAACAGAACCAACAATTGCCAAACCAGATGCGGATAGCGTAGAGCGCAACACGCCAAGAATTGCATGGTTAAATTCACCAGACGCGGCGCGGTAAATACCCGTAGTCGGCTCAGAAGCAAAGTTTAATGATGGGTTAGAAACCGTACCGTTAAGCAAACTGATAGCTGACGAACCCGCCAAAACGGTGTTGGCGTTCACCAAGTTAACAGAGTCGCAAATTAGTGTGGCTTGGTTACCCGCGGCAATCGTCGCCGTTGATGCACCGCCCACGCCTGTACTAATTGTTAAGGTAAACCCACCAGCACTCGTTGCGTTTTGAACGTAATAAACCTGTACCGTTGGCGGAACAATAATGGTTACGTTACCAGTTAGAGTGCCTGTGTACTTCTGAATGACGTTTGACGCCTCCGCCGCGGTCAACGTATATGTACCAGTTGTCACCGCTTTCGTTAGTTGGGTAAAAGCAAATTGAGTGTTCTTGCCCAAACCAACCGTGTAGAAGGTAGAACCACTGCACACAATGATTGCAGAGTCAGACGGTTGGAAAATCAGAGAACCAGAACCGTTGATGGTGTTTCCACCAGTTCCAGACACAGTCAATGCGCCAGTTCCACCGTTTCGCAAGAACATAAACCAGTTGTCGCCAAGTGTGGCGGCAGAATCCAGCGTCAAGGTTCCTGCGCCGCCAGTCCACACATAAGTGCTGGAGCGGTCGGTTGTTAAAGCAGTGTAGTTAGAAGAGAAAGTAGTGACTGGCTGGCTTTGGTTCAGTGTCTGACCGATTGCCAACAAGCCGTAACCAGCAAGGGTCGCGGCGTCCGCACCAGAGGAACCAATGCCAAAAGCAATGATGCCCCATGTTCCCGCTGTGGTAGCGTTGGTCGTGATGTAGATGTACTGCGCTTGACCCGCGGCGACCGTGACAATGGTGTTCGCGCCAGTGTAGTCTTTGACCGTTACCGCGACAGCGCCGACGTTGCGAATCAAAGCATCCTGACCAACAGAACCCTGATTGGCTGGAGGCATCCACAACTCGTTTGCTGTGGATAGCGTCGATACTTCCATAACACGAGCGGCGGCGTCATCAGCAGTCGTGCCGTTGATAGGCCAAGTCAACTGCAAGTCCGCAGTCAGAATGATGCGGTTGTACGAGACATCCGTTGGTTGGATGACGTTGCCTGTGAAGGGGCTGTTAAAACTCATGATTAGGTATCCAATACAGTTGCTTGGCGGTCACCAATACGCTGGACATCTTCAGCCTTTAAGGTCTGAATGATGAGGTCATAGTTCTGTTGCCACATTTGCATACGCTCGTCGTTCTTGACATACGGCATAGCCTGCAACAAAGAACCATACAGCAACGCTTGCGGGGCGTAGGTGGTAAACCAATTGCTTTGGTTAGAAGAATCAAGCGGTTGAAGTCGCTCGTAGTACAAAACCTCAAACTCATACGCCAAATCAGGCGATGGGGCAACCAGCCAGTGGGTGTAATCATAGTCACCGTAATACTCTGGCGCACCAGTCACTGTGGCGTCTGGGTTGTACTCGCGCAGGTATTCGTACTTACGAAGCAGTACAGGTTGTTTTTGCCCATTTACAGTGACGTTCATTGAAACTGTCTTGTGCCAACGAGCAGGCTTATCAATGATAGGCTGACCTATCACCATGTTGGAGGTTTGAACGGTCAGGTTACCAAGGAACTTAATTTGGCTGGCAATGATTTGCTCTGCCAGCATAATGAACAGCGGAATCTTGGCAAGAGTATCCGCATCAGTACGGTTGAGGTAAGACTGAATGTTTTCGACCAAAGAGTCGTAAGTCATTACCGATGCGGTTGCCATATTTACCCCACGTTTCGTTCAAAATGTGGACAATCCACCAATGATTTAAAGTTACCGCCCCAACGGTTTTTGGGGTGCAAAGTCTCCCAGTAAGCACCTAATGGCGCAAGGATGACCTTGTCCCATATTATCTGTCCATCCTTGAAGAAATTCAAGTCAATGGCACAGCGCTTGAGGTGGATAGAATTCATGGTTTTGGAGCGACCCGCCTTGACGTGCAGAGCCTGCTGTTCAGGGGTTCGGGCAAGTTCGCCTCCAGTAACCATAAAACCTTGCTCTGTGGCGTATTTGATAAGGGCGCAGGCATCCAGCAGGAACGCGGCTTGTTCTTGACTCAGGCTCATTCTTTGTCCTTTCTGCGCATCTCCATGACCTTCTCAACGGTGCGACCACCAAAGTAGGCGGTCATAACCAACATACCCCATTGACCAAGCAGGTTGACGTAGGACTCACTTATCTTGTATCCATAACCGTCAAGCAGGGCAAATATCAAATAGGCAGTCAGGAGGTACACCAGTGTGCCGGGGCGCACATTCTTCGACAGCCACGAGTCAGAGGACATATCAGCCTGCCAACGCTTGGAGACATTGTCTTCTTGGTTTGCCTGCGCCTTAAGCAACGCCGTCAACTCCTCTTGCTCAATACGAGCCTTCTCAATGCCCAACTCAAGCAAACGCTCTTCGTGGTCGTATTGAAGTTGGCGCAACTTGGCAACTTCAGCGTCAGACGGGTTGTCGGAAATCTTGACGCCAAGGGCGTCTTCAACGACTTGCTTGCCCTTTGCTTGGATTGCAGAAGACAAAAGGCCCAGACCATTCTGAGCCAATGTACCAAGGAGGGATGCGACTATTGGAATCATTTTTTACCCATCTTTTCGCGTTCTTCAAGCAATCTGACTTTGACTTGCAACTCGTTAATGTGCAACATCAAGCCTTCTTTCATAGTGGCTCGGCGCTCCGCAGAAATAGGGCTGTCTGTAGGGACGCCCTCTTTGGTTATCAATGCAGGCATTGCGCCCTCAATTCGTGTCAACCGTGTGGAGAAGTCGTTCACCTGACCTAAGAGCCAAGCAAGGGACGCCACGATGATGGGTATGACCGCCTTGAGAACATCTGCCCAATTCATAAGCCAAGCACCTTCTTAATGAGTTCACCAGCGACGCCGGGGCCAAACAACACGCAGACAATCACGCCATACAAAAGGTACTCAATCTTGGTCATGCGCTTTGAGCCATCGTCAAAGCGACCCTGAATGCCCTCATAACGCTGGGCGCAGATTGCTTCGTGGACGCTTAGACGCTTGTCAGTCTCCGAGGCAAGTTCGTGAACATCCGCCATCTCATTCGTCTTTCTGCTCTGCCTCTGGAGGCTTTGCGGCTTCTTGAACAGCCTGAATCAGATGAAAAACTTCTTGATAAGGACGAGCGCCAAGGTAACCAAGGACTTGATTTACGATTTCAACTGGTAATTCAATTTTCATTTTTGTTCCTTAGAAAGTGATGGAGCCTGATGAAGTCCATTGGTAAATGCGATAACCACCAGTCACGGTAATTGTGGGAGAACCTGTTGTTGCAGATGCCGCAGGTGCTGAATCAACATAGCGAATAATTACGATGCCAGAACCACCCGCACCGCCAGCATAACCGGGGCCACTTGGGTAAGAGCCACCACCACCACCGCCACCAGTATTAGCGGTTCCAGCAGTTCCAGTATTAGTTCCAGAACCTCCAGCGCCACCACCTCCAGCGCCACCAGCACCCGCTTGTGTATCTGGGGTTGAGCCTGCGTCGTTAAATCCGCCACCACCTCCACCAGCGCGAGTAACCGCACTGCCTGTAATAGAAGATGATGAGCCAGCACCTCCAGCGCCAGCCTGTCCAACTGTGCCGTTATCACCCGCCGCGCCAGCGCCACCTCCGCCTCCATGAACTCCGTTTGGAATACCATTGCCACCATTGTTACCTTGTGATGGTGAGGTTGATGGAGTATTTCCTGCGCCACCATTTACTTGATATCCGCCACCGCCACCTGAGCCACCTGCGCTTCCAGTTAAAGATGTCCCACCACCACCACCACCACCGCTAGAGGTAATGGTTGAAAAAACAGAATCTCCGCCGTTTGAGCCATTGATTTCAGGTACTCCACCAACGCCACCAGCACCTACAGTTACGGTAATTGCAGAGCCTGTTGCAACAGCAAGTCCAGTTGATGTTCTGTAACCGCCTGCGCCACCACCACCAGATGAACCGCCACCGCCGCCGCCGCCGCCAGCGATGACAAGATATTCAATAGTCGTAGGAAAAGGCGGGACAGGCCAAACACCCTGCTTCTGATACCCAGCCTGTTGTGAAAGCGTCCACATCCCCTGCGCCGACGATGTCGATACAGTTGGTTCGTTTTTACTTATAAACCCACCGGGGTACTGTTCAGACATCTGTCACCTCAATCCAAGCAACAGTTGGTTCATCCCAACGATAAAACTTGCCATCTTCAACAGGCATGGGTGTTGGAGCATTCCACAAACAAGTGTCTTCATTCAATGTCCAAGAGGCAAATGGCTTGGGGGGAATAAATGCATCACGCTGGGCGTCGTAGGTATAACCAATACCTGCGTAGTTTTTACGCAAAGGGCGACCTTCTGGGTGCTGACCACCTCGTGTGTTGTACGAAGTCTGAACCCAGCCCGTACCAAACATACCAGAGTCAATTACATCTTGTTCAGCAACGATAACTTGTGTGACGATGCCGTTTTCTACTTGTGCAAAGTGTGCCATTTTTGTTCCTCAGAATGTGATTGAACCAGATGAAGTCCAAGTATATGTACGGTAGCCACCTGCTACGGAAATAGTAGGTGAGCCTGTTGTGGAAGTTGCGGCTGGATAAGAATCCGCATAACGAATAACTACAATACCAGAGCCGCCACTTTGTCCGTAAGAATAAGTTCCAGAATTACCATTACCACCAGCCCCACCGCCAGTGTTTGTTCCGCCATTTTGTCCTTGCACCGAACTATTTCCAGTGCCGCCATTACCGCCACCGCCAGCGCCACCAGTGCCCGGGGTTGCGCCTTGGGAACTACCTCCAGCGCCGCCACCACCAGCATAAGTGTTTCCGTCAAACGCTGTAGTGCCAGCACCGCCATTACCAGAAGGTGTGCCAGTTGAATTTCCCCCTACTGCGCTTGCGCCTCCACCCCCACCACTTCCATATGGAGAACCTGTATTTCCTGTGCCGCCATCATTACCCTGCCCAGCAGTTCCAGCACCGCCAGTATTAGTACCAGCACCAGCACCACCGCCACCAGAGCCGCCAGCGCGGCCATTGCGATTTGCAGAACCAGCGCCACCTCCGCCGCCACCAGTTGATGTAATGGTTGAAAACACTGAATTGCCACCATCACCACCCGCAGTGTTGTAATCTGCGCCAGCAATACCGCCAGCACCAACCGTGACAGTAAGAGTCCCCAATGGGGCAGAAAAACCAGTTGCGGTTCTAAATCCGCCACCGCCACCCCCAGCGCCTCGGTCACCGCCAGAACCACCGCCACCAGCAACAACCAAATATTGAATAGGCGCGGCAAAAGTAGGGAAAGGCCAAGTGCCACCGCCTATGGCCTGCAACTGCTGTCTTGATGTCCAAATACCAGAATAATTAGGCATTGGTTACCTCCACCCAAGATGTTGTAAGTTCATCCCAAGTGTAGCGTTTGCCATCTGTAGGGAATGGTGTAGGCGCTTCCCAAGTACAAGATGTTTCGTTTAAACCCCAAGATGGAAATGGCTGGGGCGGTATAAAAGCATCGCGCCCAACATCGTATGCGTAACCAATACCAGCGTAGTTTTTACGAAGCGGAGTTCCACCATTTTTGTGAATGCCACCAGAAGTGTTGTAACTTGTGCGCTTGCAAGTCTGACCGCGAAATTCACCGTAGTGTTGCTCCCAATCAATACCGCTTTCGCCTTCGTCTTTTCCTACAATAACTTCTGTGACGATGTTGTTTGAATCTAAGAATGCGTAATGTGCCATGTTTATTCCTTAGACAGTAACTGTTCCTGTGCCAGCGGTAAATGTATAGATGGTGTTACCGCCAGAAGTTGTCTTGGTATAGGTTAAGCCACCACCAATAGATGCAAAATCAGCACTTGTTGATGGGTAAGCAATAATTACAATTCCAGAACCACCTGCTCCACCCAAAGATGGAGTACCTGTTACTCCGCCACCACCGCCACCAGTATTGACAGTACCAGCATTACCGGGGCTAAAAGAGGTGTTTGCACTGCCTGTCGCACCGCCTCCAGAACCTCCAGTTGGGGTAGTGCCGCCGTTTCCTCCAGAGCCACCGCCTCCAGCGTAAGTTACAGAAGAACCGCTAATAGATGATGCGGCGCCATTACCGCCGTTTCCTACAGAAGAACCGCCAGTCGCACCTACTGCGCCTGCACCGCCGCCACCACCGCCATAGTATGGAGAACCGCCACCATCGCCACCGTCATTACCTTGGGATGGGCTTGTACTTGGTGTGTTACCAAAGCCTTTAGTTGAGCCGCCACCACCGCTTCCTGAACCACCACCACCAGAGCCGCCGTTGCCACCAGTAGGGCCGCCACTACCAGCGCCATAACCACCGCCAGCAGAAGTTATGGTGCTAAATACAGAACTATTGCCTTGGCTACCTTGCGTAGTATTGCTTGGGCTTCCTGCACCACCAGCGCCAACTGTTACTGTAAACGATGAGCCAATGGAAAAAGCAGAACCCGACCTAAATCCACCGCCACCACCACCGCCACTGTTGTAACCAGAACCACCGCCTGTACCACCACCGCCAGCAACTACAAGGTAATCAACTGAGGTCGGCGCTACTGGAACCGCAGGAGTGACGCTATTACTAGCCGCGCTTGCTGGGCCAGTTCCAAACGCATTTGTTGCAACAACGGTAAATGTGTACGCAGTCCCATTAGAAAGACCGCTGACTGTAATGGGAGAAGATGCGCCAGTGCCAGTAAACCCGCTAGGGCTTGATATGACCGTGTAACCCGTAATTGCTCCACCACCAATATCGGAAGGCGCTGTAAAAGTTACAGACGCACTTGTGTTACCAGCCGTGGCTGTACCAATCGTAGGCGCGTTAGGAACCTTCAATGGAAAGTATGAGGCTGTTAAAAACCCCGCTTGATAGCGCATCGACATAAGTCGCTCCTATCAGGATGTGATTGCTTCGTAAGACGATGTCAGTTCAATTGCGCTACCAGTGCCTACAGTCACCACAATGGATTGAGCCTCGCCAACATAAATGCTGGTGGTCTTATCAATGATGATGAGCGATGCGTTTGCTGGCACACTGATTTGGTAGGCAATGTCATAAGCCGTACCGCCACCACCAGTTGCGCTGTTGATTGACACCGTCACCGCAACGGCAGAGCCAGTCACATTGGCGGCAACAATATTGTTGACCTTATTGACTGTTCCAACAGCAGGAGTCAGCGCAGTCCATGTGGTTGCGGCTGTCGTGCTAGGAATTAAATATGTCGTGTTACCGTAGATTGAGGTTACATTGACTATGTTTGGGTTTGCCATTTATTGCTCCTTAGAATCCAAAAATCATCGCCATAGCGATGGACTTACCAGTGCCGATGCCACCAAGCGCAGAAAGCGCCGCAGAGGCAGAAGTTTGACCTGTACCGCCATTGGCAATCGCCAATGTTCCAGCCAAGGTGACCGCACCAGAAGTTGCCGTTGAAGGCGTCAATCCAGTAGTTCCTGCGCTGAAAGTTGTAACACCACCTGATGACGCCGCCCATGATGCCGTCGTGCCATTGGACGTCAAAACATAGCCGTTTGCGCCAATTGCAAGACGGGTTGCACTGTTTGTGCCGTTACCCAGAATCAAGTCGCCCGTTGTGGTAATGGGGGACAAGGCATTGAACGCCGCGCCTGCTGTTGTCTGACCAGTACCACCGTTTGCAATTGCAAGCGTTCCAGCAACCGTTACAGCACCTGAAGTAGCTGTTGAAGGGGTAAGACCAGTCGAGCCAAAAGAAATTGTTGTAACAGGTGCTGTGACAGCATTTGATGCCAACAACTTTACAACGCCTGCACTGTTTTTAAAGTACAACTTCTCGTCTACAGTATTGAGTGCTAACTCGCCAGCAACAAGATTGCCAGCAGACGGGACTGCCGCCGCAGTTGTGCTGTAGTACAGCGAAATAGGGGTGAAATTTACTGCCGCCATTAGAAGGTTCCTCCTGAGATACCGCCAGTTGTGCCTGTTCCAACAGTTAGCACGCTTGTGGATTGATTATAAGTAAGGTTTGCAGATTGAGCCAGTACGCTAGTGCTTGAGGCGTATAGAACCCCTTCTGCCGTGTATGACGACAAGTTGGTTCCTCCGTTAGCAACAGGCAAAACGCCAGTAACACCAGTAGTCAGCGGGAGACTGGCTCCTTGCGACAGGTTATAGGTGTCGCCAACTTGAATTTCTTCAATTGCAACACCATCAATTACGAGTGGGTATCGTGCCGTCATTTTCTATTCCTCAAAATAAAGCAACATTGACTATGGTTACGCCGTCATGCAACAAAACAGGCAAGTAGCCACTTGCAACTGAAATTTGTACCACAGAAGCATTGTGTAAAACAACTGGCAAATATGTGGGGTTCAACTGCCAATCAGGAGCGCTTCCAGTTGATTTTAAAACCCGACCAGCGACTCCAATTGGCAACTTTGTCAGTGTCGTAGAACCAGTGGCATAAAGCAAGTCACCAGCAGTGTATGACGTAATGTTTGTACCGCCCAAGTTAACAGGGACGGTAGTTAACGAAATGACTGTGCCAGAAACATTGATTGGCGCAGTTCCTGTATAGACTTGTGAGGTACTGAACTCCGCAAACTGAATATTGGAAGTACCAAATGTAATTGTTCCCGCAGGGGCGCTCAAAACATAAGCGATACCTTTGTTAACCGTGCCATTTTGTACAAAGAAATAATCGTTAAGGCTTAGTTGATTTGTGCCAGAACCGTAGGTATCCGCATCTGTTGCGCGAGTCAGAACCGTTCCGCCTGTTGCCCATGTGTAGACACCGTTTTGGATTTGATTGACTTGGTCTTTAATTAAAACCCGATTGGTGTTAACAAGCGTATAACCATCCAACACGGTCAATGGTGTGCCAAGTGTGAGCGTAGCCCCAACGCCAGCCGTGCCGTTGTTATAGGTGACAACTCCAGTCAAAGGCGCGGTAGTCGCCGCCTGCACTGGCTGGTGATACGTCAAACCCGTTGAGGTTGCGGTATCAACGTATTGTTTGGTGGCTAACTGTAATGCAGTAGTTGGGTCTTGCGTAACCGCAACAGAAGTCAATCCGCCCAAGGTAAGGCTAGAAGCACCAAGAGCAATTGCAGTTGTACCAACGGTCACAGATGAGTTGGTCAGACTTGCGTTTGCAATGTTGGTCAGCGTGTTTGAAGCCCCACTAATTGTCTTGTTTGTTAGCGTTTGAGCCGCAGTGTTAGTGGTTACTTGGTCTGAGACAACAGAGGCAGAAGCCATGTTGAACGCGCCACCAGTAATTGATTTGCCAGTAAATGTCAAATTAGTAGGTAATGACAAAACTGGTGTCTGACCACCAGTAGAATCTATTTCATTGGCTGTACCAGTTACGGAGGTCACCGCACCAATTGCAGATGCGGAGATTGCGGTGTTCACAATAGAGGTCACTTGACCTTGCGCGTTTACCGTAAAAGCTGGAACTTGAGATGAAGAGCCATAAGTACCAGCGGTTGCGCCAGTGTTGGCAATTGAAATCGTACCTGTGGAGGTGATTGGGCCACCTGTCAAACCAGTTCCAGTTGCAACCGAAGTTACTCCTGAGCCAGCGGCAATGGTTTGCCAACTACCGTTGATATAACCCTCAAACAATGCAAATGTAGTGCTATATCGCAACATTCCATTTGCTGGGCTTAGAGGTCGGTCTGCCGTAGCACCAGCAGGAACTAGCACGTTTGACGCACCGGGCAACTGGGGGTTATTGGCAATCGAAATTTGAGGCGTTGTTGATGAATTTACAACCGTAATCTGATTGGACGTTCCGCTCACAGAAGTGACCGTACCGTCACCTTGACCAAAGTTGTACCAGTTTCCGCTTTGAAAACCTTGAAAACGAGCGGTGGTGGTGTTGTAGCGAATCTGACCACCAAAGCCAACGGGTAGCTGTCCAGTCGTTCCAGAGGGTACAGCCATCGCGCCAGTGCCGGGCAACACGACGTTGTCAGCAATTGAAATCGTTGGGTTACCAGACTGACCATCGCCGTTTACAAGATTGACTTGACTGGCAGTTCCTGTAATTGTGCGAGGGCTAAGACCAGTCCCACCAATTAACGCCACCATCCCAGAACCGCTCAAGTTGGCAAGCGATGCAGGCAAACCACTCAAAGCCACCGTTGGATTGCCAGAAACGCCATCTCCGTTAGAAACGGACAGACCAGCGCCAGAAGAGGCTACAGAACGCCCCGTAATGGCTGTAGAAGACGTTTTAACCTGAATACCAGTACCAGAGTTCACCAGAGACAACAAAGCGCCTGTGGTGCTTATATTGAAAAGTCCTTGCGCTCCGCCGTCGGTCAAAGTCAATCCATTGGTAGCGCCAAAGTAGCGACTGTTGGGCAACTGCGGGGTCTGATTGACCGTCAGGTAGGTGTAGACCTGCGAAGGAGCGGAAGCAATTGCACCCGTGGTTGTTTGAACCGTTACGCCGTTTTGGACAATAGGTACAGACTCAGCGCCAGTGATAGCACCAGCGGCTGGGAGTTGGAGTATGGAAACTTGTGCTGACATTTATGTACTCGTATTGTCTGGGGGGTTAGGAGCAATCGTATCCTTATTCCCTGTGTTGGTCGGAGTTTGAGTGTTTTGTTCGGTCGAAATCTGGAACTGGCTTGAGCCGTCCATGTTCTGGCTTCCAGTCATCAGGAAGTTGTCGTTAGCCGCAACACTCACATCAGGGCGTGCAAACCGAAGGTTAATCCTTTCGGTTTTCCGTGCCGCCAAACGGTAGGGGTCAAGCGTGTCCCAGCATCCGTCGCCACAGACGCGAAGACCGGGGGAGTTCCCATCAGGTCTCAGATTCACATACGGCTTTTTCATCTTGCACCTATCGCACACCGCGATAGCAAGTGAAGTAAGACCGATTGTGTCCAAGAAAATAGGCATCCGTTACCTCGTGTAGACGGAAATGTTAGGAGCAAAGTAAATCGGCGACTTGTCGCGCTCTTCTTGCTCCGCTTCGTACAGGTACTTCTCAGCCATCTTTTCCAGATAACCAACCCTATCCATCGCTACTTGAGGGAGTTCGAGGCTCATACGGTGAGCCAGCATGAACACCACAGCCTCATACCAGCGCTGGGGAATCTGCAATTCGTCAGTCAAAGCGCCGACATCCATGATTTGGCTGGAGTACCACACAGTCATCTGCACAAAGGCGTTGCTGGGGGTAGGCCAAAGATAAATCGTCGGATTAGGAATAGTGCGGTCAAACCAAAATTGGTAGGGCTGGTTTGCTGTAAAGTTTTTGTTGGGCAGGTTGGTGTAGTCGTCGCGGTTTAGGCGAGACATCATCACTTCGGTGCTGTTGTTGCCGATGTACCACTCACGCAGGGCTAAAGTAGTCCCGCCAGAGGCAACGATGCGGTAAAACGGCACGTTTTGACCGGGGTCTATATCCGTCCACACCCATGTGTTGTCGGTCACCGCGACCGCTCCAAGGTTCTCCAACGTGGTGTAAGTCACCCCGTCAGACGAGTATTGGAGCGAAATATTCCACGTTGCTGACCCACCACCTGCAATGTAGGGCAAAAACCCAATAGAGCCTGCATAGATGGGGTTTGACGTCCCGTAATTGACCGTGAAGTTCCCGTTTGCAGAAGTCTGCTGGGTGTAGGTGTCAATGTTGCCGTCGTAGAGGTTTGCAACAACACCGCCTGCGGATGAGGTGTATGCCCCATCAGGGCGCGTCATCGTGCGATACAGCACGTTAAGCGTGTCTACAGCCCCGTCAGGCAGGGTGTAGCGGTATTTGTCTGGGGTGAGACCAATGACCTCTTTTTGGATAGCCCAGTATTGGATACCACGGTTGATTAGGTTTGACAGCAAAAAGCCAAGCGATTGACGGGCGGAAAGAACCTGCTCAGAAGTCAGTTCCTCTGCCAGCTTACCGCACCGACGAGCGCCGTGGTCAATCAAAGTTTGCACATTGACCGTTTGTCCGTAGGTGTCAGAGTACGCCATCTTTTCTTGTCCTTACCAACCGGGGCAGTCCCACCGCTTCAGCGATGCCTTAGCGCGTGGCGCGTCCCCTTTTGAATGTTCCACAACACCACTCATGCGTGCGCAAAAGGAATCCTTTCGAGCGCCACCTTTAGGCTGTGGAGCCTTTAAATTGCTTCCAGTTTCACGGTTGTATTTTGCCCGACCTTTGGCTGTTAAGCCAGCGCCTTTTTCAACGGGCAACTTCTCACCGCGACCAACTGCAAGATTGACTTTTTTTTTGCTCATTTTACTTTGGCGGTCTTTGCAGACTGCTTAAAGTCTTGAGCCGTTGGAGCGCCTTTTGAACCCACTCGACGCATCTTTTCGCCAGAACCTTCAGCGATTCTTTGACGTTTTGCATTGATGTTGTCATACAGACCGCCTCCTTTAAATTTCTTGCCCTCATCAGCCTTAGCAAACTCTTTACCGACTTTTTGAGAGATGCCCACCTTCTTAGCGAACGCAGGGTTATGTGCGACCGCCGCCATCAAATTGTGTTGGGAAGATGATTTGCTTGGCATGATTAAGCGGCATCGTATGGGTTGACATAGTGCTTCACCATCTCAAGCACAACAGTGTAAGTATCTCCTGCGCTTGCATCTAGTGTGGTGAATGTAATTGCGCCATCAACACCAGTGCTTGCGTTGTTGGTCAATCCGCCAATCTTTTCAAAGTCTTGCTGATAAGCATTATTTTGCGGAATGGTTTCAATGACAACAGGCGTATTAGCCTTCCACTTCAACACAACTTCCATGCCGTGAGTCAGCCCTGTGATTTTGGTAATCGTTACGCGATTGCACGCACCACCACCAGAACCAGAAGGAGCCAGAGATGCTGGGTTAACTTTGACGACGTTTGTCTCACCAGTGCCATCACTGGTGCTTGTAAATTTCATAATTGCAACACGCTCACCATCCATGAGCGTTTGACTTGCGACTGCATCAGCCATTATTTATCTCCAATTAGAAGTGGGAGCCGAAGCCCCCACTCGTTTTCAACAAGCACCACCGCCACGCTTTTTGGTTGCTGGCGTAACCGTTACAGACTCTTTGGTCTTGGTCACACTGTCAGCAGTCTTGGGCATGAAGTAGTCCTTTGCTTTGCCAGCAAGTTCTTTAACCATACTCAGAGGGTTCAAAGCGTCTTCCAGTTCTCTACTATGCTTTTTTGAAGCATCGTATGCACCTTTGGACATATCCATCTCTTTGTCGGAAATAGCGCCACCACCAGCCATCTTCATCTTGCCGTACTTGCTGTAAACCTCGTTGGACTGAGCCTTAGCCTGCTTCATGGCAGTCTTGTTCTCAGCCGCAAAGTTCTTTTGCAAGCGACCTTCAGCGGGGGTGACTTTGCCACCCTTTTTAAAAGTACCAGACAATTGATTGATGCTCACGGGTGTTGATGGCTTTTTAGCGCCTTGGGGCATCGCGACGGGTTTGCCTGAATTAACAGTTCCCCCCGTCGCGTAGGCTTTTTTTGAGGTTTTGCCTCCCGCTTTGTAGCCACCAGCGTTACCTAGTGCAACGCCACCAGTAGCGTAACCACCGCCGTTACCGTTCTTCACATCGCCAGTTTTGCCACTGGATTTGCCAGTGTACTCAGCAGTGTGCATCAAAGTATCGCGGTACTTACCGCCTTGATTTTCGGTATTGATGATGCCGTTACCAGTCACGCCACCTTTGGCGTACTTCTTAACGTCTCCACCCTTTTTGTAACCACCACCATTGCCAAGGGCAACACCGCCAGTTTTTAGACCTTTGTGACCCTTGCTGGCAGGCTTGGACTCGTGAGACTTCAGTTCTTTCTCAAGACCCTTCATCTTTGACATCTCAGCCTTGTGCGTCGCTTTAGACTCACCGCCCTCAGCCTTGCCACCTTTTTTCATTGGAGGCATAGCCATAGGAGCGGCGGCAGGTTTCTTGGGCATCATCGCCTTGCGACGTGAAGCCATAGAGGGCTTGCCCGGTGCGCGAACAGGAGCGTTAACAGCAGGACGACCAATCAAAGCGGGTGTGCCAGACATCATGTCCATAGCACCACCACCCATAGCCATCTTTTTGTGACCACCCTCAGCCATACCGCCTTTTTTCATGTTGACGTGACCGCCTTTTTTGAGTTTCAGAATAACTGAAGGCTCAGTGGTCTCCATTTTGACCATTGGTTTAAATTGTCCCATGTCGGTCTCCTTTAGGCTTGAGTTACGCCGAGAGCGCCAACGCGAGTCGCGTTAGGCCCAACAGCGATGGCTGGCAACAAGATTCCCACTACGGTGCGAACGATACCGTTCGACGCAGTAGCAGGGGTGTATGTACCGCGAACGTCACCAGTGGTAGTCGTAGCAGTTGCAGTGTCAGCGGCGACAAAAACACCACCATCTTGCGCCAAAGCGTTGTTGCTCTTCACGCTTGCCACATAAGCAATGTTAGGAACACGAACTGGACAACCCAACACGTTGGTTGTACCAACAGTCAGAGCAGTACCAGTAGCGCCACTCACGCTCACAGAAGTAACAAGGTAGAAGGCTTTCAAACCACTTACAGCGGTGCTGACAGCGGCGCTCGAAGTGATTGCTTCGCTCATCGCTTGACCGTAAACGTCAAAACCAGACACAGTCACAGTTACGGGAGCCACACCCAAGGTGTAGGTCAAACCTGTTGGTGTGCCTGCGGTGGTCACAACCGCCGCGCCTGCCGTTGTGGTCAGAGTCGCAGAAGTCGCTGTCACAGCGGTCAGGATGTAGGTTGTTGGGTCTGTGTAGCCTGTGATAGTACCTGTGCCACCTAAAGTGCCAGAAATAGTCAAACGCTGACCAGTTACCAAACCAGATTGCGAGGTAAAGGTAATACCGCCTGATGTGTTTGCAATTACAACGCTAGACAAAGTGGCAACAGCGGCGGTTGCAGTTGTCACGCGAACACCGCGAGGAACATCAAGCGAAAACGCAGAAGTGCCAGCGGTTGTGGTGACTGACTTCACAGAAGTGCCAGCAGTCAACGTCAACGCACCAGCAACGGTAGGAGTTTGTGAAGCGGCAATGTTGTTTGCAATAGCGGCTTGAGGAACCACATCCCACACATAGATGCGACCCAATGGGCCAACACCAATGCTCATTGGGGATGGATTTTCAAAAGGCTCTAAGTCATGCAAAGTCAACGCAACAGTGTTTGCAATGTTGATTGCTTGATTGAGGGTATAAGTACCAGCGCCACCAGTACCAGTGCCAAAGGCAGTGATAAAAGTACCGTCAGTCACGCCAGCACCATCGACATACATACCAACCACGATTGGAGCGCCAAAGCCCACAGAGGTGATTGTCAGTGTTGAGGAGGAAACGCTACCAGTACCACCGATTGCGGTAGTAGAGGCGTTGCGCAAGCCCGTACCCATGTACGTTTGGGCTGGGCCTAGAAATAGGTCATCTGAATATTGAGGCATTTTGTCTGCTCCTTGAAAAGTTTGACAAATACAAATTAACAAAAAAAGGGGCTGGGTGTTATCCCAACCCCCTTGGCGTTTTTACACGCCGGGTGTGCCGTAAACGGCGCGTGGGTCAGTGAAACCCACTTGGTAACGCTCGGTAGCCTTGTAGCGCATGGAGTCGGTTTCAAAATCGCCTTCCATAGTCTTTTCCAGCTTACGACGCATCAACAATTTCATGCCTTCTGGAGCATCTGTCTGCACCCACCAAGCGGTAGATGAAGTCAAACGAGACAGAACAGCCGCGCCTTCGTCAAGCAAGCCAATTGACTTGATTGGGTTGACGTCGTTGTTGCCTGTACCTGCACGCAGGACAGATTTCAACAGAACTTCAGCTTGGAAGACGTTGCCCGGAGCCACAATCAACTGACGTGGAACCAAACGAATCTTCTTACCGTTGTTGTCCACAGCTTGGCGAATCTGAATCAACATCTGCTCAAGCGATGTCTGGCTCAGGTTAGCGGCGGTGGTCAGCAAGTTGCTGAAAGTACCGTTAACGATGGGGTGTGAAGCACTGTTCAGTGCCACGCCGTCACCGCCGGGGTACGCGCTGTTGAAAGCGCGGTTCAACACGTTTGCCGCCAAAGTCTCTTTGGTCTCAATCAAAGACTGAGCCAAGTGACGGGCGTAAACCTGACCGATACGGATATGGTCACCGTCTTCAACCAACACTTTGGTCAATGCGAAGGCGAGGCCAAACACGTTGTACACATAGCGTTGCAAGAAGAGAACACCACCCTGCTGATACGAAACAGGAGTTCCGTCAGGCAGTTGAGGTGCGGCTCCAAATCCATAAAGGACTGGTTCTTCGTGGTAGTTACGGGGGATACCTTCTTGTTCACGGAAAACTCGTGACCATTCATCGGTACGTTGGTCATAGACTCCATCGAAGCATTCGTTGAGAATTGGTTCAACGATGCTTCTAAAGTCCGTACTGCGCATTGGAGCGGCCATTTTTTAGTCCCCCTTAAATAGCATTGATGGTTGCGACATACTGGCTACGGCTCACTTGAACCTGAACCACGGTGTATGCGTCACCCCATGCGTTATCAACACCGGGCGACAAATTGATGATTCGCAAATCACCAACAGCGCTCGAACCCACCAAACTTGTAGAGATGGTGCATTGCGACAAGCCAGTGGTTGTGGAACCAGCGGCAATGTTGCTAAAGTTTGCTTGGTCACCAACCGAAGTTTGAGCCAAGCTACCGTCTGCCTGAATGTCGTAAACGATATTGGGGTCAGAGTAGTAATAAGTCACTTGAGAACCAGTTTGGTATGCAGTGTTTGCAATCCATTGGTTGCTCACAATACGACGACCAGTAAGGTCGGTGTATTCTTGACCAGCGAAAGCACCTTGGAAGGCGCTACCAGCAGTAGCGGCGATGATGTTGCCGCTAGTGTTGAGGGCTACAGGCTGGCCTTTCAAAATGCCAGTGTTGTAAGCCGAAGCAATACCGTTGGAAAGCGCAACCGCTCTATCCAGACCCGTAGGATGGAAAGAAGGACGCAAGCCAAACGGAGCATTGGTTGAAGACATAGTCTCACTCCTTTGTTCAGTTAAACACCCTACCCAGCAAAATGCGGAGCAGGAATAGGTTTGTCAATGTCATTAAGCCCTTCGCCTTCAATCTGACCGAGGCTTCTGCCCCGACTATCGCGTCCCACGTTTTGCTCTGCTTGAAGACGAATTTTGTTCGCTTCTTCCAGCGGTGCATCATGGTGAAAATGAGCCATCACTTCTTGGTACAAGTCCATAGGAATCTTGTAAAGCAACATCTCATTACACGAGATAAAACCTTCATGTTCTCCAGCTTTTACACGGTTGTTTCGCATTTCAGGTAACTCATCCGCTTTCACGGGAACGTACCCAAGGCGAAGCCGTTTATCTATGCTGTCGTAACTGTTAGTTGTCGATAACCAGCAAACGTGCCATCCTTTCATGTCAGGCACACTAGGCAATGCACTTTGTGTCCATTCGTCTTTCCACATCTTGCGACGTTCATCCGACGATGCCATTTTGTCCTCTGGAGCCTCGCGAATCGTGTCGCGACTTCCGCGATTATCGCGGTCTCCAGCATTCAAATTTTTCTTTAAACGAGAATCCATTTTATTACTCCTTAACCGTTATTGTTGCGTGCTTCTAAGGCGTAGCGTCGAATCATCTTTGCTCGTTTCTCAGCGTCATCCCACATACCTGCATCTTTCATGGCTCTCACCTGTTCGGGTGATAAGGTAAATGAATTACCTCTACCATTATTCGATGCAAATTCGCGTCCTGAACTCGTCACTGCACTTCGCGGTCTAGAGCGTGGCTTCTCATCTGCATCTTCAGTATACCTGTGGGGTACTACTCTTTGCAAGCGCTTGTCAAGTTCTGTCCAATACTCCGCAGTTTTTGGGTCGTAACCCTCTTCTGCAAGGATGGCATCCTCGTTCAATGCGCGGCGTGAGTCGGGGTCTTTCCCGTTAGGGTCGTACCACGGGTTATTTGCCATCCAGTTGCTGGCATGGCGTTGGAGTTGAGGGTCTGGAGCCTGAATCGTGCGCTGATTTTGCGGTGCAACAGCGCGTTTCTTCAGATTTGCCAAAGCCTCTGCCTGTCGGCGTGCTTCAAACCACATTTCTTGCGCAGAAGTCAGCAGTTCGCCGTTGCCACTGCTGGTGGCTTCAGAAATCTTCTGTTTTGCGAACAAAATGCGGTTATTTTGGTCTTCAATTGCCTTATCTAGACGCGCAAGGTCACTTCCGTGAGACTTACGCTCCAAAACGGAGAGGCGTTCGAGCAATTGCTGGTTCTGACGCTCCAAAAGGGTCAATTTGACGTCTTTTTCGGTCGAAACAGCCTTGTGGTACTCCTTGCGACGCAAGCGTTTTTGACGCTTTTGCTCACGAAGAGCCTCTGCGTCCTCATCTACAGCACCGCCAACGACCATTTCCTTCTGTCGGGCGCGTTCATCAGCCTCATCGGAGTCTTCGTGACCTGAATCTGGCTGTTCATCAGGAGATGGGATGCTATTTGGCAACTCAATCGTTGCCGAGCCATCTTTTTCTTCCTGAATGACAATAACTTCTTGTTCTTGTTCGGTACTCATACGAATGCCCTCACTTCAAGTGGGTTACCTGTAATTTTGGCAATCACCTCGTGGTCGTTCAGCACCATAAATTCGACGTTTTCGTCGTCTCCATGTGGAACTAACCAGCGGTCGCCAGTCCATTTTGGTACTCGTAGGTAATCTCCTACTTCGCACCATATGCCTTCGACCCAAGGCTCCATCGTGTCGCGCTTTTTGAACGCTAACGGGCCAAACGCAATCACTTTAGCGACGGGGTTTTGCGCCCGTTCAGTGTCGCGAGTCTCTTCAGGCAAGATAATCCCAGATTGAGTCATTCGTTTCTTGGCTTTGCGCAGTTGTACTAAAACTCTTGCACCAAGGGGAATCGCACCGGGGTCTACAACAGGAAATGCTTCCTGTAAATCAGCGGAATTACCCGCTACCGTGCTATCGGTCATCTTCATCTTCTTTCAAAAGGTGGTTTAATATTTCCAAAGACGCTTCAAGTCCGAGGTTTTCTCCGACTAGGCGTTGGTATGCATTGAAGTCGGACGCATTTCCATGCGCCAACCCCTTTGCAATCTCAGCCTGACGCGCTTTTACAGCGCTGATAAAGTCGGAAATTAACTTCATGCGTTGGACTTATCCACACCCTTGGGTTGGGAGAAATTCCCGTGGTCGCTGTTAGCCTCTGGCATAGTCGCTGTTGATTGCTCTTTTAGTGATTCACCTGTTATCCAAGCGCCAGCCGCCATGCGGGTCTTCTGACGTACTTGCTCTGATTGCAGTTCTTTGACTTCTTTTTCCATTTCATGCTCCTAAGTTGCGTTGTGTGGACTGGTTAAGTTTGATTGCAGTGTCTTCCTGCTCCTTACGCAGTTTGACCTCGTCCACGGTCAACTCTGCGGTCTTGATACGCTCTTGCGTCAAGTTGTTTTCGGCGTTCATAGCCACCTTGGCATCCCTGTCCTGAGCGTCTTTTTGCATTTGCGCTTGGAACTTCTGGGTGTCGAATGCCAGTCTTGCTTGGTCTGCGGCGGTACGGCGCTGTGTCTCTGCCATAGACGCCTGCAACACAGCCTGAGCCTCGCCTTCCATTGGAGGTGCTGGTGGTTTGAACTGTTGCATAAGTTGACCAAGTTGCTCCAGCGCAGGCAACACGCCTTGGAACACCTGTGCGGAGTCCAAACTGACGTGGTCTGACGCAACAGCAATAGCGCGGTCAATCTCTTTTGCAATCTTGGTGTCTTCGTATTTGCCCAAACTGACATCTCCTGCGGCAAGGACGTAGCCCTGCACCTGTTGGGTGTACCAGAGCATCATGTGTTGCTTGATATGCTCCAGCGCCTGCGGGATGAACTTGGGCGCGATAAGGCGGTTTGAGCCAAGCATCGGGTCAAGCGCAAACGTCAAGTGCGTCTGGATGTGCGCAAGGTGGTCTTGACGTGGGTAAGCAAAGGCTGGCTTGCCCAGAGCCATAGCGCTGTTCTCGTCCGCCGCGTTCAACTCCGCTGGCTTGCCAGTGTTTGGCATCAACTCGTTGACGTTAGGAACTTTAAGTTGCTTGAGCATACGGCTCACCACCGCACGCTGGTCAAAAATCTGTGGGAACTGCGCAGACAACTGCATGACCGACTGCATCTGTGCAACACGTTGTGTCTCAGAGAAGATGTGCGGGTCGCTGACAGGAACCACGTCGCTGTTGCGTCGGAAGTCTTCACGCTTGATGGGCAACTCAGCAACGATGTCACCCTTGCGTTGCTCGTCCAAATGCCAGCGGTTGATACGCCCAAGGATGTGCAACACACGGCGCTGGGCGTCATGCAGGCGTGAGTGGATGGAGGAGAACACCACCGCGCCCTGCTCAATCAACGCCTGAGTTGTACCCACAGGCATATTGCTGTTGGCGTCTGCAATCTTCTCTTCGGCTGTAGTCACCACGCCTTTGGCTTCAGTCGTCAGCCAGCCCAGCAACTGGAACAACACAGGGGAGGGTGGGTTGAAAGGCATGGGCATCGCAATCTTGCGAATGTCGTCTACACCAATACCGCCTTCAATCTCCGTCACTTGCGTGATTTCGACTTGGTCAGACTGACCAGAGACCTTCGCTCCCTTCAGCTTTAGCATCGTCAGGGAGTTGTTGACGTGAGCGGTGTCCAGCAAGGCACGCAATGACCCCGTAGCGGCGGCGGAAAGCCCTCCGATAAGGTGAGGTAGCCCGATGGCATACGCGCCCCGCCAAGGGATGAATTTGAACTCAACAATCCAGTCCAGCTTGGTGAGGGTGTCGTCTCCCTCTTCCCAGTTGCGGTACAGACCAAGCACCTTGTTGTCCAACTCGTCAATCATCAAGATGTAGGGCGCGGTATCGCCACCAGTGCGGTCGTCGTCGTCAAGGTCAAGCCAAGTGTAGATGTGGTAGACACGGCGCAAACCGTCTTCACCGTTTTCAAACTGCTTGCCTTCAATCTTGGCGTTAGCTTTTTCAGCGGCGGTTTGCTCTGGCTCTGTCGTAGTGCGGATAAAGTCAATGTCGCGATATAGACCACGCTTGATGCGTTGCTTGAACTCCCACTCGCTGATGTCTTGCTGTTCCGTCACACGCTGTGAGGTGTAGAAGTTGGCTGACGCAAAAGGAAGCAGGATGTTGTCAATAGCAACAAACTCAGCGCAGGGGCGACGCTTCTTGTCGTCGTACCACATCTTCATAAACTGCGAACCACCCAAAGGCAACTGGGTCAACATCTGCTCTTGCTCGTCGCGGAACTCTTCAATCTGCTCAGTCAACTGCCAGTTCATGTAGTCGCGCTTACGCTCTGCGACTTCAGTCTTCTCTTCATTCACGTCGCCCAAAATCTTTGTCTTGGCGGGCCCGTCTGGCGGGAACATTTCTTTGATGGCGCGGGAAGCAAAGTCAACGCACGCCTCAGCCATCATTGGGTGTACGACCTTGGAGGCTCCGAGGAACTGAGCGCCACCCGGCGCATCGTCCCCCATCCCAGTACGGCGCAGACCCTCTTCGTATTGTTTGTCGCGCTTCTTGCGGGCTTGGCGGTCGTTGTCAATCAACTCTATGTACCGCATTGCCAGCGACTCCAACTCGCGCACGCTGACAACCTCTTCAGCCAAATTGGCGTAGAAATCTTCGTCCTCGGCGGGGCCCTTAAAGTCCTCCAGCTTTACAACAGCGGAACCGTCAGGGAGTTCCTCGACTTCGGGTTCCTCGCCGGGGAGCATATCCACCTCCGCGCCCCCCTTTTCGGTCATGCGGATGCCGTCAATAAAGCGGTCTTCGTCTGGGCTAATTGGAAATTCGGTCGCCATGTTTAATCCTTATCGTGACATTGCGGTCAATCCGCCACGTCGTTTCTTTGGTGCTTCTTTTGCAGGGCGCATATTACCCACCTTCTTGACGCCTTTTTTAATCAAGCCTGCTGGCGCGAGGATACCCGCTATCGTTTCAGAGATAGGAAATTCGTGTTCGCCAATCATGCCTGCCTTGCGCATTGCGTCGATGTATTGCTCACTGCCAAACCAAGGCTTCTCGGACGACAAGTTGGTATTAGCCAGCGCGTCAACTCCCATCAGTCCCAAGTTGGCTAGGTCAGGGATACCGCCAAGGTATTGAGCGCCAGTGCGAAGAGCAAAGTCTTTCACCCCTCGTGCGCTTTTAAGTTGGTTGGCTTCGTCTTTGACGTTTTGCTTTGCCCACTCGTATACCTCTGGGGCGTTGCGCTTGATGTTTGCCCAATCCTTTTCCGTAAGCAGTGGCTCACGACGTGAGCCTTCAAACGGGTTAGTCTCTTCAGGGGAAGCAATCCCACCACCGTCAAACTTTTGAGGCTTTTGCCATTGAATGGTTTTGAATGCGCTACCGCCATCAGCGTACGCCTCTGTTGCGTATGACTCATCAAACCTACCACCACCACTAGGTTGGTAGTCTCTAGCGGCGTCAATGTCCGCTTGACTTACGCCGTACTGCTCCATAGCGGCTTGGATTTCATCTTGAGTACGCTCTTGCGCTAAGTAGTCATTGATGACGTTGTAGTAGTTGTCAAGACCCTGATTTTGCTGTGCGTAACTGTAACCAGCAGACGGCTCAGAATCAATAACTGCTGGCATGAAGTCTACTTGCGCCTCTGGTGTGTAGCGCTCTGCTGGCTTATCCACCTGCGTGATTTGCGCAACCTCTTGAGGAATGTCTACTGGATAGCTGGTCTGCGCTACTTGCTGAGGAGTGTCAACAAATCCTTGATTTGCTGTGTCCATGCCTTTGTAGGCATTTGCAAATTGGTTAAGGTATGCCAGTTTTGCTTCGTCGCTGTTTAAATGGAAACCAGATTCATCCATCAAACTCTTGTCGTTCAACATTCCAGACATCGCGTCAACAAGCGTTACGTTTGGATTGTTTGCCGCTATGTCACTGTACAAATCATCCATTTGCAAGGTCGTACTCTTGATAGCCTCATCGTATGAATGAGCCTCTGGTTGACCAGACAGGATGACGTGTACACCCTCTTCACCAAGCCTAGAGACAATCTCGTTTAGATTGTTGCGGATGACGCTTTCATCAACACCTTGTGCAATGTCGTTAGCACCGATGTCCAAAACCACCGTTGTGTTTGGAGCAAAGGTTCCGCCGTTGCCTTTAAATTCATTCAATTGCTTTAGCACATCCGAAGTCTTCTGACCACCGATGGCTGTGTTTGTAACTTCCTCACCAAACAGTTGCTTGGCAAGTCGAGTCTTCTCGTCTCCAGCCATCCAACTAGCGCCAGCCAAAACGACTCCGCCTAGTTCGTTTGGTTTGCGTGTTGCGCCTTTGTCAAGCACGGAGTAATTCTGGATGTTCTTCAGGTTTTCTTGTATTGACCCACCACCAGCCATCATTAAACCGCCACGAGCCTTCTTCTCTGTGGGGACAACACTCAGTTGTGGCTTGGGCGCGTTCTGCTTGTTGTAGGCACGCAGGAACTGTGCGTAAGCATCGTCAGGCATGAACTTGCTGGTGTCTGCGGGGATATTCTGCGGGTCGGGTCGGTTGTACGACTCCATGTTTGCACGGCGCTGTCCTAGTTCATCACCTTGCTGGAAAGCGTGAGGCATTTCCTGTTTGAACTCTTTGACGCTATCCCACGTCATGTCGCCGTTGGTTACGCGCCCGTCAGGCATTTCTTTGAAGGTATAGCCATCGGTCGTCTTAAACAGGCGTCGAGCAATGTTCAACCCGCCCTTGACAATCTTGCCACCATCAGCAAACGGTAGCATTGTTGCGTATCCGCCATTGGCGTACTCAAAGTCGTCAATGCTGGCGAACTTGGGGTTCTTGCCTAGCACGAGTGGGCCAATCTGAATTATCTCTTCAGCATTGGTGATTGGTTGCATGGTGGCGCGGTCATAGAAGTAGGAGTGACGCTCAGGGTCCATCCCAATCTGTCTCCACTCTGGGTGGTTCAGATACTCTTGCGCTTTAGCAATCGCCTCCTCATCACTCATTGGGTTCCAGTCGCCTTTGATTCTGGCGTAGGGAGCCTTTGCCCCACCAAGAGCAATGCGTTTTGACTCAGCTTGGCTGATGCTGAGGTCGGCGTTCTTCACGCTGGCTGTTGGGCCATACGCGACTTTCTTTGCCTTCTCGTTGTGGATGGAGTTCACCCAAACGCCCTTGCCTGTGTAGGCTGGGATGTCGAGGCGCAGACCGACCTTAGAGCCGGGCTCGTACTCCGACTGCTTGCCGTACCGCTCCTTAGCCGCGTCACCTCTCAACGCGCCGACCGCCTCGTCTTTAGTTGCGGGTTTTGGAACAAACGAGTAGGGCGTCACAGGCTTATACAGTTTGACAATGTCGTTGTACTGCGCCTTGGTAATCTCGCCACGGTTCAGCTTCTCAATAGCCTCCGCGACTTCAGGGACGCGCTTAGTTACGTCCTTGTAACTCATGCTCAGGCGGTCAACCTTGGGGGCTTCTTCACCACTTGCCAACAGCTTTTTGCCAATCGTCGTTACGCCTTCGACCAGCTTGCCACCCTTGTTCATAAATTGAATCTTCTTGAAGCCAACCTCTCCGCCTTTTGCCATGCGGGCTTCGATAGCGGCTTCTAAGCGGGCGTCAGCGGCGGCGATGTCTACCTTGCCACCCTTTGCCATACCACCGCCAGACATACGCTTTGCCATTGCTTGGGCGAGGCGACGGTCAGCGGCGTCGATGTCAACCGCTCCGCCCTTCTTGAATCCCTCACGAATCAAGTGGCGGATGTACTCGTCATGCAGTGCTTGGCTTGGGAGTCCCTCACCTTCAAGACCTAGCGCGAGGTCGTAGTAGCCCGGCCCTTCGCCCTTCACCTCATACGACCCGCTCTTGCGTCGTTGCACAATCTCTGGTGACCACGGTCTTTGGAAGCGCTCAGGCTTCTTCTCCTTGAACGCCTTGTGCCAGTCAGGCAAGAATATCTCGGTAGGCGTTGGAATCATGTTGACGTTCATGTCCTTGCCCGTGAGCAGGGTGGGGAAGCCGGGGTGCAAGTCAGGTCTATACACCGACTCCTTCTCCAGCTTAAACAGGCGTGGACCCGCCGCGAACGTCGGCACATCACCGCCATGTTCAGTATGAAGCAGTGACGGTTCCGTCTCACGCTTGAGCGTGTCCGTCGGTTTAAAGATGACACCCTTACCGCTCTTCTCTCCACCCAATGCAACTCCACCCTTGCTTGGTGGGATGCCTTGACCCATCATCAGGTCAGCCAGCGCGGCTCGTTTCTCAAACGTGTCCGCCTGCCTCCATATCTTGGGGTCACGGATGTTTGCACCTTCGCCAAAGTTCAGCGCGAGGTTGTGGTTAATCTTGGCTTCCAACTCTGGTGACAGGTTGCCTTGCTTCATTGACTCAAGGAACTGGCGCTTCAGCTTATCGAACACAACAGGGTTGGTCTTGAGTTGGTTAGCGGAACCGAGCATCGTCGTCCACACCGTCTCGTCGTCGGTCAGGTTCTTGAGACGCGCCGCTGTTCCCTCATCCATCACGCCCCACACCTTGCCAGCGTAGTTGGGGTCAGCCTCACTGATTGCGGAGAACGGAGCGCCACCGATGTTCCCGCCGCCTACACGAGTGCGGTCAGCCTGCGTGGTGGTGACGCGCTTGACGCCCTTCTCCATCTGTTGACCAAGCGCCTCAGACGCTTTGACTGGGGGTTGAGACTTGATGAGAGCCGCGCCCTTGCGACCAGCCTCAGCGCGTTGAGCGGCGGTGATTGCCGCAATCGCCTCAGCTTCGTTCTCCCCGTCAGCAAGCAAGCGCTTCGCTATGTTGAGTCCGCCCTTGATTGCTTTGAGTTGTTTGGGTTCTGCCATAGTTACACCGCGTAGGGATTGACCCGCTCTTTGCGGGCATAAGCATAGTCATCGTCGTCATCATACCGAGGCTCAGGGTTTATGTCGAGGAAGCCCATGTCCTTCATTAACCGAATCGCTTGCGTTGCGCTGTCGACATAGTCGTCGTGCGTCGAGTCAGGGAATGAGCATATCTGCGACAGGAACCCTTCGCACCAGTCCTTGACGTAGCCCTTGCGCACGCTGGACTCTGGGAGCCAGACACGCCCAGTGGCGAAGATGGAGGCGGTGATTTGCAGGCGTTGCATCTTGTCAGCTTTGCCGGGGTTATATCCACGCACAGGCAGGTGAGCCGCACGCAGTTCTTGAATCAGGGAGATACCCGCCGCCTTATCCTCCACGAGTATCAGGTCAGGGCGCTTGGCGTCCTTCCCTTCGCCATAGGAGACGCGCCACTCTTCTAACACCTTGGGCTTGAGCAGGGGGAACGTCAGGTGTTCAGCCCAGCAGTCAATGAGCAGGACAGACATTGGCCCATCCATCGGCTTGAACACTCCCCACGTTGTCATCGCGGTCGGGTCGTTGTACTCCTTGTCACTGAAGGCGCAGTCATAGCTTTGGACGATGAACTCAAACTTAGGGAAGGGCTTCTCGGCTGGGTACAGCTTGAACATATCGCGCCCGACCACCTTGCCGTCTTCGAGGTCGACCAAGAGACCCATCACCTCCTGCTCATACAGCTTGCTACCCTTGTACTGTTCTAGCTGGTTGCGGAAAGATGACGCTAGGTTAGCTTCGTTCTCATAGGTGCTGGCGCGGTCAATCACCACGTCGTCACCCTCACGTCCCACCAAGTCGATGATGAGGTCTTTGGGGCGCGGTGTCGTGGTCACAATGACGCGGGGCTGGTCACCCAGACGCAGACCCATCATCATCATGTCCCACGCCTCACCAGCGCCGAGGTACTGGAAGGCGGCTAACTCGTCACACCAAGCGAAGTGGAATTGAGGGCCACGCAAGCGCTCATACGAGTCGCCACTGATGCCACGGATGATGGAGCCATTGGACAGCTTTATCTGGTGGTCTTGCTTGTTGTAATCGACCACCAACTCTTCGGGGATGCAGGCTAGGAGTCCTGACTGACCCTCGAAGCAAGTGAACTTGATGTCATTGGACGTTGGAGCCAGCACGAGGCAACGGCTGTTCGGGTTTGTCCATGCCCACCACCACAGCGCCTCAGCGGCGGAGCGGGTCTTGCCTGCGCCTCGCCCTGCCAGCATCATCCAGACGGTGTAGTCCTGCTCTAGCGGTGGCGGTATCTGGTAACGGTGGGCGCTGGCTACCCAAGTAGCGTGAGCGATGTATGCAATGCGGTCATGCTCCGAGCGGGCGTTGAACTCCGCCTGCACGTCTGGGTCTTCAAGAAGTTCTGCAAGCATAAGTTCTACTCAAGCACGCAAAAAGAAACGTGAAACCCCGCGTTTTGGGCAATCGATGTAATACTTACCCAGCACGCTTAGTCATCTCCATGTTGCGGATGATGTCAAGGAACTTGTTGGCGTTGGTGTCTTCCGTCTTGATGGCGGCTCCACCCTCCACGCCTTCGAGCGCCACACGGTCGCCATACTTGCGGGGCTTCAGCTTCATAGCCGTCCACTTACGCGCCTCTATGCGGTTCTTCTGCCAAGCGATGTACGTCTGGTCGAGGGAAGTCCGCCCCTCCTTGTCGGTGTACTCAGGGGGCATCTCGTCAGCGATGTCGAGGATTTCGTCAGCGTTGGTGTCAGCCTGCTCCTCCCGTGCGCGTGCGTATTGCTCCGCAAACAGAGGGTGGCGAATCAACCACTCGTAAACTGTCGACTGCGCTGGGAACACTCCCACCGTATCCGCTTTCAATATCTGGCGCAGGCTCATCCCCTCACTGAGCATCATGCATATGAGGTCTGCTGTCTGTTGATTGAACTTTGTCGGGCGTCCTGTTGGTTTGGGCGCTACAGGCGTCTTTGCAGGCGCGGTGCTACCTTGGGCTTGCTTAGTAGCCTTCGGCGTCTTGGTGGGCTTCTTAGCCCCCTTCTTGATGGTTTCTGGCATAACCCGTAATCCCCATGTGATTGAACGAATGAATGTAAGTGTATTCGATTCGCTTTGGGTTCGCCAGCAAGATGTTATGTCGGGCTTTAAACCGACTCGGTTCTACTTCGCTTTTGATTCGCTACACAGTCTCTTGACGTATGCGCTGGACTCTTGTTTCATGCAATCCTCCTCGTCCAGTGTGAAGTCAGGAACCCACATCCAGAACACGAGGAAAGCAATGAACATTATACCAATCACCACCTTCTCAAGCAAGGTCTCTTCTCTCATTTCACCTCCTCCACAGTCACGCGATACTTGCGACCGTTACGGTCTTCCACGTCGATAGTCTTCTTGGTGCTGGCAAAGCCACCAGTCTCAGTCAAATCGTACTTGGGACGGCTCACGCTGGCAAGCAACTTCTCTGTGTCATTTGCCTTGAGGTTGCCAACGATGGTATGGGCAATGTAGTCACAGTAGACAACGTAGGACTTTGGCAGGTTGTCAAAAAACTTGTTGACGATGGTGTTCATTGTGTCGAAGTGAGTCATGGTGTTCCCCTTAGTTGAAGTATTCGGCAATTTCGGATTCGATACGGCTGGTGTCTTTGTCGGACAGCTTGCGCTCCAGCCAAGGTGCTGGGCGTCCACGGCGGTCGCACACCTCGAACTCAGCCTCGGTGTAACCGCGATAGTCCCAATCGCTGGCGGCGTGGTACGAGTAAGAGCCACGCACGCTCTCGAAGTGCGTGACACCAATGATGCAGGGGATGCCTGCAACGCGGGATTCAATTTCTGCTATGTATGACATTTCGCTTTCCTTTCGATTTCGATTCGGTTTAAGCGCCCAAGAACTTCACAACCCAACGCTTGGCTTGAGCCAAGGTCTTGAAGTTCTCATAAGCAGAGTCAGTGCTGGTCTGCGCATATGCGCTGTACTCTGCGCCGTCAAAGTAAACCTCACCGCGAACATCGCCAGAGCCGATGATGTGTGAGCCTAATTTACGAGTCCATGTTGCGTTTGTCATTTCACTGTTCCTTCGCTGTTGTAGCACCGAGAAATTCAGTGCATGGTGTAATTGTAACTTAAACAAAGGGGTGGTCAACCCCCTTGTGAAAATATTTTTATTAGGACTTTCCCTTAGAAGCCATAGTTCTCTGCGCAGATGGGGCCAATGCCACGGGCGACGCTATCGCTGTCAGTCAATTGGCGACCGCAGACTGAGCAAGCGCCGAATTTCATGCCGTAGGCTACAGCGGCTTGCTTAGGGTCGCTGGCGACCGCTGTGATGCGTTCTGAGGCTTCTGTGGTGCAGTCGCGTGATGTGAAGAGGCGACCGCCCATAACCTTGCCCAAGTACACGCCGTCACCCTTGGACTTGATGTAGATAGCGCCAGCGTTCTTGCTGTTCTCACCAGCAGGACTGAACACAAAGGTGTCAAGGCGCAACTTGGGGAACTTTACGCCTGCTTGCTTGGCGTTGTTGAATGCCACCTCAATAGCCTCAACGGATACCACAGGGGCTGTCTCAGCGCGTGTGGCTTGCTCCACAGCACGAGCGGCTTGGCGCTCTGCGTCCTGCACAGTCAAGCGCTGGACGGTTTCCATCTGGCGCTCTGTGAGGTGACCAAACTTGTTGAGGGCGTCGAGCATGGAGCGGGCGAACTCAAAACGTGGTGCGCTGGCTTCCATCCACGCGGCTTCGGCCGGGTTGGCTTCTTTCCACTCAGCGGCTTTGTTGGCTTGCGCATCAGCCTTAGCGGCGGCACGCTTTTGTGAAGCCATCTTGGCTTTCATGCGTGTAGCTGGGCTAGTCTTGAAAGACATCTTGCCCTTGCCCTTGCAGGCAAAGCATTCGCCAGAGCGGACGTTGATGTAACCAAAGGTGAAGCGACCAGTGCCGTTGCACTTAGGGCAAGCCTGCTCGAAATAAGTCACTTCGTTGGCAGAAGACTTGGCTGGTGCGCCAAAGTCCAAGTCATCTTCCATGTCGCTGAAGGGGTTTGATGCTGTGTTCATAATTCGCTCCTAATTCGCTGTTACCTGCTCATTGCAGTGCTGTTAGTATAACGCGAAATTAAACGAGTCAACAACTATTTTAAAAATATTTATTAGTGGTTTCCCTAACCCTCAATTACCCAGCCTGCAAACTCGCCCATACGGAAAAACAGCTTGGCATCCTCCCCCAAGATGGCTGGGTCGATTGGAACCTGCACGCCAGCCAAACTCATCTCCTTGGTCAACACGTCTTCTGGCTTCGCGCCCTGCTGTAGCTTGAACTGCATCGTGAGACGCTTCAGGACGGTCGCAAAGTACCCTTGGTGGTCACAAACCTTGTCCACCACTACTATCACCCCACCCTGCTTGCAATTCGCCCTCACAGAGTCGATTAAGGCTCTTCGCTTGTCGATTGGGATGAACATCATTGTCAAAAACAAAATGTGTACATTTGCTGGAGGCACTTCTGTTCTGGTGATGTCTGAGTTCTCAACAACAACACTATGACCTTTTTTGTTGTATCTCTTTTCTAAAATCTTACACATTGAAGCGCTTTTCTCAATTGCAACAATGTCTGCCATACGCTCATCTGCCAGTGGCAGAAGTTTGCCCACCATATTCCCTGTAGAAGCGCCGATGTCCACCACCACGCCATACTCTGGCAAATAGTTGCGGGCGATGTATACCACCGCGTCGGTCACCATGTCGTACCACGGCAACTGCTCACGGACATGAGCGTCAAATGTGTTGGCAATCTCTGGCGTGTCAAATGTCCAAGATTTCATAATGGGAACCTCTTTGCAATTTCGTAGATGACTGGGATGGTGACGGTGCGACCGCAACGCTCGTAACGCTCTGCATCACTGACCAGCGAACCGTCTTCATAAAATTTAGTGAAGTTGTCGGGCAATCCTTGCAGGCGCTCACACTCCAATGGCGTTAGGCGGCGCAGGCGCTCACCAACGATGACTCCATGTCTGTCTTGAGCAGTCAACGTGAACGCTGGCTCGTTGTGGTCTTTGACGCGACGCCCGTTCTGGCGCTTGCTATCGCGGTGAGGCGTCAACACTGGGCGAACCTGCATCACAGCGCCGCGCCCTTGATTGTTTTGAATGCCCTTCCAGTAGTGACCGTCAAGCGTTGGAAAAACGTCCTTGAACTGCATCACTTTGCCTGTTACGAAAGGCATGAGAACAGGTCGTTCTGATTCGGGTTCCCCTCCTCGAATTTCTCCTTGCGTTCCTTTTTCTTTTTCGAGAACATCTTCTGAAACGCAGAGTCCGAGAGGAAATACTTGGGGTCTGGGTTGTCCTCTAAGATGTCCGACAATGAATACCCGTTCACGGTTTTGCGGGACTCCGAAATTTTGGCTGTTAACAACTTCCCATTGAACGTCGTACCCCAGTTCATCAAGACTTGAGATGATGACAGCAAAGGTTCTTCCCCCATCGTGGTTGAGGAGTCCCTTGACGTTTTCAAGGAAAATATAAGGTATTCGTTTGTCTCTGAGAACGCGACAGATTTCAAAAAAGAGAGTACCGCGAGTATCTTCTGTCGAGAATCCAGAGCGCTTTCCAGCAACGCTGAAAGTCGCGCACGGGAATCCGCCACATAGAAGTTCTGCGGCTGGGATGTCGTCGGGTCGAACAGTTCTAATGTCTCTTGGGTCTGGCTGATGTCCGAAGTTCCGCTCATAAATTCTCCTTGGCTTTTCTAATATTTCGTTTGCCCACACGCACTGGTGTCCCGCCTGCTCAAGCCCCAGACGGAACCCACCAATGCCTGCAAACAACTCAATGAATCTCATTGAGGCTTACCTTCCATCTTGAGGTGCGCCAGCAACTCAACCAATGCAAACCTGTCGTCTGGGTATTGCTTGATGTAATTCTCAATCTCATGGAGAACGTAGTCAAAGCCGCTGTTGAATCCCTTGATGTATTCGCTCATAACCGCCTCCGCTTGTGGTCGCTTGCAATCTTTGTGTTGGTCGATGAAATAATCCATTGCGTCAATAATGACGTTGATAGGTGCAGGCATAAAAGGCGGAGCCTCTTCTGCGCCGCAGAACTCGCATTTGAACTTGCCGTTCAGGCTGTTAGTGATGACGTGGTCGCTCATGCTGTCTCCCTTGCCTCTTTGCGACCGCGCTCAACAAAGTAGCGTGCGTCTGATTGCTCGTCGATGTGTTCTTCTTGAAGCATCTTGCGGATGCCTTCCGCTACAGCACGCGCCTTGTCGGCGTTGGTTGCCTTCTCGTACCTGTAGCCTGCATTGATGTAATCTGCTTGTGCGTGTTTCATGTTGGCTCCTTACCAGTTCGCATATTTCTTGAAAGCCTTGGTGTACTCAGCGCGGCTTTTGAACGCTCCATGCTTGATGCAGTGGTGCAGGAAAGCCTTGTCCATAAAAAAGCCCTGAGCCTTCTCGTCTCCTGACTTGCCCAAGTCTTTGTAGGTCTCGCCGTCGTAGTAGTCACGCAAGACAAACTTGACCTTGTCCCATAGATAGCCACCGTCCTCGTTCTCGACCAGTGACTCACCGCCGACGCGCCCGTAGCCGTCATAGGAACCCTCGAACTTGCGACCGTCGGGCAATAGAGCCACGACGTTGTTGAGGTGCGGAATGCCAAGAGAGTCAACCACCACAGGCAGGTGAGTCTTGGCGCAACATTTTGAAAAGTATCCCATCGCTTTTCCTTCGCTTTAGTTTTTTACGTTGAATTCTTGAATGTAAAAATTGCGCAGTTCGTTTTCTTCTGCGCATTTCAATGCCGCTTCGCGTGTGGCGAACACAGCAACCACATCAACCTCTTCTTTTAAAACATAGACTTTCATAATCGATTCGCTTTCGTTTTGGTTAGCCCCCGAAGGGGCTGGTTGATTAACGTGATGTGACCTTGACGCTAAACACAGCGGATGTTTTGGTGAACTTGGCGTATGCGTCTGCGCCATGTTCTTTGATGAATGCGTCCTTGTCGAACACAGAGCGGTTGCTCTCAATGTAGGTAGCCTTGAAGATTGCACCCTCGACAACCTTTGCACCGCCTGCGCTGGCTGATTCTTTGATGCTGTCTTTGATTGCATCGGCTTGCTTAGTGAGGTCAGCAATCTGAGCCAACAGTGTGCCGAGTGTGTCTACTGATGTGAAGTTGATGTCGTTGTTCATAGTTCGCTTTCGTCTGTTACCTGCCTTGCAACAATTGCTTGGTCAGTGATGGTAGTTTAATGCCAAATTAAACGTGGTCAACAACTTTTTTAAAAATATTTCTAAGGAAAACCCTAATATGTTGCTATCCCGCAACAATGTCTTGTTCCGCCATTTGGCAGAAGATTGAGCATTCAATGTCAGGCTCCTGCGGATAGTTCCCGTCTGTAGGCTTGAGTTCATCAAGGTAGCGGTCTTTGAAAATGGTCTGCTTCTTGAACCGCTCCAGCTTTGCCATACGGTCAAACTGCTCAGGGAAGTCAACCCGAATCTTGTTCCAGTACCCCATCCCGCCCTTGACGCAACCAATGCAGTTGTTGTTGAGGTAGCCCAGCTTGTACATCTGCGGCAACTCAATGCCCGCGTTCTGGAGCATCGCTAGGCAGTCAACCTTGTTCAGCCCCTTTTCAATCAATGGAACCCACACGTCGACCTCGTTGTTGGCATCAATAAATCGGTCATAACGCTGTTGCTCTTCAGCGGTGTAGCCAAACACTTGACGGTCGCCGACCTGCTCATAGCGCTCACGCACTTGCTTTTTCAGCACGCGAGTGCATGGAGCCGCGCCCCTGATGTTCATTGCGCTGGTCTTGAACGTCTCGTAAATGGAACGCTTGTAGTAGTCGTTTCCAAGAATGACAATGTCCTGCCCAAACCACTTCTCGCATTCCGCTAGGAATCGCTTGTTGTCTGAATGCTCCTCCATGACTTCGGTGTAGGCAATCACCAATGGCAACTTGCCTGCGTTCTCCGCGATAGCCAGCTTGGTAGCCACGGCACTTGCCGCCCCGCAACTAAACCAGCAAACAATTCGTTTTGTCATTCTTCAATTCCCAGTAAAGTTAATGTTTCTTTGAGCAGTTCAGCCTCGTCATACCCGTAGTGCTTCTCGAACCCCTTGGTTCCCATCCCGTGCAAGCCCTTAGAGCCTCTGTGATGCTCTGGGCATAGCGGTATGACACTGAAGTGGCTAGAACGCCCCCAGCCCCCCGCTAAACGCCTTGGATGGTGCAGTTCAGCGGGCGTTCCCTCATACCCCATTCGCCTGCACACAGCGCAACCCAACTCAGCCACCGCGCTCATGTGCTTTTTTTCTTTGAGGGTGGTCATTGGCGTGTAGGGATTTGGGCTTGCATGAACTTGATGAACTCTTCATCGGACTCGTCAACGGGTTGCGCATTCTCAAACAGGGTTCCGCTCTCAGCCATCTGGTGGATGTCAGCCAGCATCTCTGCTAGTTCCTCTGGCGTTCCATCAAAGTTGTCGAAGCAACCTTCGGCAAAAACAATTTTCAGCTTCTCAGTCATTGTTTACCTTTCGTAAAACCTGCGCGGCTTTTTAAATCGTGGCACGTCTGGCATCTCCACTGCGGAGCGCCTCTACTGTTTTTACCTTTTACATCGGCTGGTCGCAAGCGACACACCTGACACGTTGGCTTCTTGTCAGTCATTCAATTCCTTTTTAAGTCGCTCATTGCGTGAGCCTGCTTCAAATCCTGCAAGGTATGCGCGACGCTCTACCCAGTATTGCTCTGGGCGGTGGCTGTGTTCCCACTCGTCAAAAGACTCGACGTTGGTCTTCAACGAAACAATCTGACGCTTGCGCCAGCCACTTGCCTGCTCACGCTCTATGCGCTCAAACTCTTCGTCTTCTGGTGTAGCCGTCACAATCATCCTCCACATTGAATAAACCATAAAGAATAAACCAGTGCCAAACAAAACGTGATTGTGGATTACCCAACCATCAGCGAGGCAGACCACCCACGACAAGCCGTGGATGACGCCCCATTGAAAAGAATTAAAACGCATATCTGTTGGAACAAATAACGTCGATGACCGTCTCAGCGCTGTAGCCGTTGACGTAGCGTTTACCGTATATCACACGGGCGCGTAAGCCAGCCTCTTGGCAGTCCTTGATAGCGTCAATCTGCTCACCACGACTCAACGGTTGGATGTTTCTGTCCATGATGAGGTTCTGCACAGTGACGTGCGGTTCCTTGTTGGATGAACACCCAGCCAATGCGCTTATTGCGCACACTGCAATAAAAATCTTTTTCATAGCGTTGCCTTTCCTTCTGCTCTGTTATTTGCTTGTTCTGTTCGCCATATTTCCACGCGCAATGTCGCCGCCGTGATGTCCCATTTGTACCGCTCCTCAATCAGCACAGCTTCTTTCAATCCTTCAAGTAACTGCACATACTCAGGGTGCGCGTATGCCTCGCGCTCTTGCGCACCAATCGCAGTCTCCATGCTTCGCTTCATCAAAATTGATTTCAATGATTTGCGATATTCTTCAATGTATGTGCGCTCTGCCTTAGCCTTGGCAAAGAGCGCGGCGTGCTTGAGGATGTAATCCACTGCCTTATGCGGGTCTCTCTCTTCACTCATAAAACACCTTTCTTTTTGCGCGATTGCGCTTGATTACCATTGCAACAAAAATTACCAGACAAATCCAGAACATGAATCCTGACATTGCCATGAACGTCCAAAAAAAATCTCCGAATGAATCAAACATTTAATCCCTCCCTTTTTGCTCACAGAGCCAGTAGTACCACGTCAATAAAATAACTGCTCCCCACGCAACAATTCCAGACAACAAAAAAAATAAACCAATCACATTTAAAAATGTATCCATCAGTCTCCCCTTTTATTTACGAAGTCCTCGCGCACGTCGAGCATTGCTTGCGCTTGCTCATACGCTTCGTAGGCAACATCAATCTTTGACTTTGCCACCTTGCTTGGCTTCTGCATCAAAGCCATCAACGCAAACATTGCGTAGATGTCAATCAACTCTGGTTCTGTTTTCATTTTTTATCTTTCTCTGCAAGGTATTGCATGACGTGTCCGTGCAATACATCAATCAGTGGTGGCTCCCCTGTGAATAAAAAGTACACCACAACCAATGACAAAATCCAATTCATAAAATTCCCTCTATGGTTATCTTGACCATACCGCCAACCTCGTCTGCCCAGTACACACGCAGGTCTTCAATCAAAGCGTCATCTTGCATAACGCCAGCGTGAGTCATGGAGTCAAGCAAAGCCTTCAGCAAGTTATCCAAATCACGGCGACGACGGTCAGGGCGAAACGCTTGAATCTCCACCTTCACCGCGTAGTCGATGTGCTTGGCGGCGCGTTGTATCAGCACTTGGTCAGCAACCGCCTTGCGGTACTCGCGCCCCTTTGCGCTGATGATGGTGCGACCGTTGAAGTTGCGCCAGTAGGTGTTGACCGTGGGAGGCCAAGGCAATGTAATTTCAATCATTGGCGTTGCGCTGGCACGCGGTTAAGAATGTCGTTTGCCAACGGCGAGTTGAAGTTCTCGTCGTCCTCTTTCCCCGCCAGCTTTGCCTCATAAGCAAAAGCCATCTCTGCGCAGGCTTGACGCTCCATAAACATAGCCTGCTTAGTTGTCTCAATTGCCACTGCCAAAATTTCAGCCTTCGCTTCACTCAACGTTCTGTTGAATTCGTCTTGCGTAAAAAACGCTTGACCCTGCGACAGTAAGTTTTTTTCAAAGTTCATTTCCATTCTCCTTCGTTACCTCGGTTACCTTTAGACCATTGCTCTCTAACATCCGCCTCAAGGCGGGACTTGGGGTGAAGTTCGTTCCACCCTTTGTGACGCTTCCCACGCTCGTCAACGTAACCATTGAACCAGCGGTACGCGCTATCGCGATTTTTAAGGCGCATCTTGATGACCTCCCGAACGAGACAACGGTGACGATGCTCATCTTCTCCTTCGCCCTCCTTGCCATAATTCAAAACCCTCCTCCGTTGTCAAATGACATCGGCATTGAATCGTGATGCTCAACAAACTGCTGACTGTCTTTGTGATACCAAAGCGAGTACCAGTCCTCAGCTTCACCGTTGCGTTGCTTCTCGCACATTAGATAGGCGTCTGGAATCATTACATCAACCACGCCGTTTTGTGCATCATGTTCTTTTTTCTTATTGCGCCACACCATTAGGACGTTGTCCACTTGGTCGCTGATTGAGCCTGAACCTTTGATGTCATTCTTGTTTGGCTTCACCTCTTCGCTTTGCAACTTGCGTATGTGGTGAATGAGGTGAACATGGACATTGTGGTCACGCGCCAGAGATGTCAACTCATCCACAAAAGACTTCTGAGCGTTGTAGTCGTCCTCGCCAGACACGCACTTCATCAACGAGTCAATGAAAATGTGTTGCACGCCCAACTCAACTGCGCTGTAGCGAGACACCGCAATTACCTGCTGTGCGGTCACAGTACCCTGCTGGTCATACAGCCAAAGGTAGTCGCAGGCGTAACCCCTCATGCGGTCAAACAGGTTTGTGAGGTAGCGGTTCTTGTCGAAATAGCGTGGCGCATCAATGTTCTCGCCTGCAAACTGGCGAAGCATACGAAATAACGTCCGCTTAGGTTTCATCTCAAACGAAGCAATCATCACCTTTTGCTTTTGCTTGATAAGCCCCAAGGCAATCATGCCCGTAACCATGCTCTTGCCTCCACCGTTGCCACCAGCGTAAAGCGTCACCTCACCAGCGCGGTACTGAAAGCCTTGGTGAGTCTTAGACCACGGCATAGTCTGGTAGTTGTCCACCACTGGGTTTGCAAGTTCGTCTTGAAGTTCATCCAAAAACTCGTTTGCTTGCTTGACCTTCTGCGCAACGTCATTGGCTTTAAGGTATTTTTCAAAGTCCACCTCGTCTGGTTTGACGATACGGATTTTCCGAGCCGCGTCTAATTCCTGCGCTCTTTTTTGTATGTCAGACATTTGCATATTTCATTGCCTCTTCAATTCGCTGTTGTGATAATTTCATTCGCTCTCTGTCGCCTTCGCTCAACTTCTTACCTTGGCTCATGTCGTAAGCGCAGATGGATACCACCAAAGCCTCAAACGAAATGATGCGCATCAAGTCGCTGGCGTAGAACGCAGGCTTCATGCTCTTCTTGCCTTCGACTGGGTACTCGCGGCGCTTGTCGTCAGGCGGGAACAAGTCGGTCATGTCCATGCCCAGCGCCTGCACTACGTTCAAGGTCTCGCAACCCGCAAAGCAGTGAAGCAACACGCGACCGTCTTCCGTCTCACGGATTGCCAGTGATGGGCCTTTGTCATTGTGGGCAGGACAGCACGCAGTCCAAGAGCCATTGCGACCCTTGACCTTAGTCAGCATACCCAGCATACGCTCGACAGGCGTCATATGACCCTCCGACCCACGGCTGGCGTGCCTGCATCGTCTTCCCATCGACGTTGGTTGATGTACGTCAGCGGTGCTGGCTCAAACCCGCCAGTCCATTGGTCAGTCACCTTGAGAATGTTGACTTGGGAGATGATGGTCTCCGCCACAGAGTCAAGCCCAGCCTTCGCCCACTTCTTCTGGCACTCTGCTTTTGCGACCTTGCGTTTGGAGGCAGGCCAAGCATTCCAGAACTCGTCGAATTTCGACGATGTATTTATATTCTTATTCTGTATCTGTATCTTCTTAGGGTTATCTTTCGCTTTCGATTCGGTTTTCGATTCGGTTTTTGACGGTCTCCCGCCTCGCTTTCCGAGTTGTCGATTATTTTCAACTTGATGTTGATACTTAGTAACTTCGACATGGCAACGATTGTTAAAATACCCTGTTTCGGTACGTTCAAAGAATTCATCCAAAACCGATTCGGTTATGTCTAAATCAAGGCGAATCTTCCTTGCAACCGATTCGGTATCAAGTGGGATTTCCTTCTCGCTCATGTAGTAAAGGTCAAGCAGGCGTCGGTACGCCAAGTCCTC
>Ga0078894_10000079_pt1 | contig 55502 bp, 42 predicted proteins | sample LauGreSu1BDMLBSD_2_FD_67506 | JGI IMG/M metagenome (GOLD analysis project Ga0078894, IMG submission 67506) | Freshwater lake microbial communities from Lake Michigan, USA - Su13.BD.MLB.SD (version 4) (version 4) | ecosystem: Environmental > Aquatic > Freshwater > Lake | place: Lake Michigan...
GCTCAGCTGATAGCAAGGCCATACAGTCTGCGATCCCTTCCATGCTCATATCGTTTATTGCTTCGGACTGTCCAGAGCCTGGTAGATCAGGGACTATAATAGTGTAGTCCGTCCCCAATGCCTGCAGCGTTTGATCCCATACTGAACCAGTCTCGCCAAATCCATGTAGTAGTAGAACTAAGGGGCCCTTACCCTTGATGCGGTAATAGATACTTTTTTCTTGATACAAAAAGTAATGCTCCAGTTTCAAAACCGATCAGGATTTTTTAGACCGCCTCCACGTTAGCAAAAAATAGGATCCCCCCAGCAAGAGCACCAGAAAAGAAAACCAATCACCCCATTGTGCGTAGATCGTTGGTGATGGGGGTAAGACCGGGAGGGTTTGACGAAGAGTGGCCTCTTGGTCATAGCCCTTAGGATCGATCAGGGCTCCGGTGGGATCAATAAAGGCGCTAATACCCGTGTTGGCACTCCGCGCCACCCAGGTCCTGTTTTCAATGGCTCGCAGGCGGGCGTACTGGAGGTGCTGGCGATGACCTGGTGTATTTTTCCACCATCCATCGTTGGTAATGACAACGATCAGATTGGCACCATTCTTACTATAACGGCGCATAAAATTGCCATAAATGCTTTCGTAGCAGATAGCAGGCGCGATGGTAAAAGCACTTTTTGTTGGCAGCACAGTACGATGGTCTTGTTTGGCATATCCCGCTGTTACGCCTCCAAACTTTTCGAACCAACTGTCCATAAATCGTAAAAACCAGGGTAAGGTCTCTACACCCGGAACTAACATTGATTTATGATAAAAAATTTCAGACTGCCCATCGGATAATACAACCCCTGCGTTGTAGGCCTCGAACTCCTGGCCGACAGAACTGCTGGGTCGACTAAATCGGGTGGGGCTCTCTACCCAGCGATAGCTCTCAATGCCTGTAAATAAAGTAAGCTGCGGATACTCTTTCAATAATTGCCATACCGGTTCGAGCTGGCTCTGCTGTTGCAAATTGTTCTCATCAAATCCGAAAGGGCTGTAGAGCGCCGTTTCGGGCCAAACCAATAGTCGGGTAGAATCGGTAAGCGACTTTTTGCTTAGTCGTATTAGTTTTTCAATTTGCGTATCTGTTGTGCCACTGGCTATCTTTTGGTATGGATCGACATTGGGTTGCACGATTACGACTTCGAGCTTTTCACTTGGCTTGGCAAGACGGGGGTATAATCGTTGGGTAGAAAGTAAGATGGGAGCGAATAGAAGAACCAGTGCAAGGGCGACCCACCTATAGTTTTGAAGTGTCCACTTAAATTGGTTGCGTAGCAAAAAATGAAACAATAAAAGGGTAACGACCCAGATCCAACCCGTTCCCCCGGCCGTGCCGGTAAACGAATACCAATACACCCAGTGCGGATGCATTGCAAAGACGTTACCTAATGTAAGCCAAGGCCAGCTGAGTCCCCAATCTTGCAGATGCAAGTATTCGAATCCCATCCAGGCCATGATCAATAGTACATAGCGTCCGCCACGGGAAATCTTGTTCTTCGATAGCCAATATAAGATCCAGGGAATGGTCATGAGTAAACTATTGACTAGCCAGGCCAATACCGCACCCGTTGCGGTAGCATTCCAGATCCACCAGGTTGTTCCCACATTCCATACCAAGAGTCCCAAGTAAACACTGATAAAAAAACGACGGGTACTAATGGCCAACTCTGCCATAACGAGCAGTGGAATAAAGCCAATAAATATCAGCGGAGTAAGGGGTGATACGGGCCAGGCAGCCCATAGAAGACCACCACTAAGCAGCCCCAGCAGGATCGGATAGTAGGGTGATGTTTTCAAGGCAGACTAGATCTTATTTGCGGCTATAGTTTGGCGCCTCTTTGGTAATGTCGATATCGTGCGCATGGCTTTCGCTCATACCAGCATTGGTGATCTTAACAAAGGTCGCATTTTGTAAATCGGCGATCGTGCGTGCCCCGCAGTAGCCCATGCCGGAACGCAAGCCTCCGGTATATTGATAAACGACCTCTTTCAATAGTCCTTTATAAGCGACTCGTCCTTCGATCCCCTCGGGGACATATTTTTTTACATCTTGCTCTCCATCTTGAAAATACCGATCGCTGCTGCCCGTGGCCATGGCGCCCAGGGAGCCCATTCCTCTGTAGGTTTTGAATTTTCGACCCTCGTAAATAATGGTTTCACCAGGGCTTTCTTCGGTACCGGCAAATACACTACCCATCATTACGCAGTTGGCTCCGGCGGCTAGCGCCTTTACCATATCGCCGGTGTAGCGAATACCTCCATCGGCAATTACAGGAATATTGCTCTTACGAAGGGCTTGCGCCGCTTCCATCACGGCCGTTAATTGTGGCACGCCTGTTCCGGCTACGATGCGGGTGGTACAGATAGAACCCGGACCAATACCTACTTTGATAGCGTCGGCTCCTGCTGCAGCCAGTGCTTTTGCTCCGGCAGCGGTGCCGACATTGCCGGCAATTATATTAAGCTTTTTGAAATTCTTTTTTACTTGCTTAACAGCATCGATCACTCCTTTGCTATGACCATGGGCACTGTCCATGGCGATGATATCGACTCCGACGGCGGTTAGGGCAGCCACTCTGTCGAGCAGATCGCGGGTAATGCCAACACCGGCTCCAACTAGCAATCGGCCATAGGAATCTTTTACGGCATTGGGATTGCTTTTCAGTTTTAAGATATCACTGTACGTAAAAAGACCAGTCAATCGCCCTTGTTTATCGATAATGGGAAGTTTCTCTACTTTAGTTTTCTTAAAGAGTTGTTCTGCTTTTTTCAAGTCGGTGCCTTCGGGCGCCGTGTACAGATCTTTGCTGGTCATGATCTCGCTGACCTTTCGGGAAAGGTCATGCTCGAAACGAAGGTCTCGATTGGTCAAAATGCCAACGAGTTTTCGTTTGGCATCTACAATGGGGATTCCCCCGATTTTGTTCTCTTGCATCAAACGTAATGCATCTCCGATCGTGGCCGAGGCCAACAACGTAACAGGATCGATGATCATGCCGCTCTCGCTACGCTTTACTTTTCTTACCTGATCGGCTTGCTTTTCGATGGACATATTCTTATGAAGAATACCGAGACCGCCCTCTCGGGCCAGGGCAATAGCCAGGGACGCTTCCGTTACCGTATCCATCGCTGCCGATAGCAGGGGAATATTTAAGGTAATGTCCTTGGTTAATTTACTGCGTGTTGACACTTCACGGGGCAGCACTTCGCTGTATCCGGGCATCAGCAATACGTCGTCGAAGGTGAGTCCTTCGCCGAAGAAACGATCCATAAAAGCAGGGGAGAATTTTTTTGTCGCCATGTGCAAAGATAGGCCAGGCGCGGGTTTTGGCAAAATTCGTAATACAAAGTCCTGGTGATGAGGACTATCGGATCAGCATCACCGTGCCTTTTTTGAAGATGACTTGCCCGGAATCGCGATGCGTGTAGCTGAGCTTCCAAACATAGATGCCGGCGGGTTGAAGTTGTCCTTTGAGTTTTCCATCCCAGCGATCCATCCAATTTTTGGTTTGGAAAACAACCTGCCCCCAGCGATTGTAAACACTAAAAACATAGTTATCGGCCTTCAGCGCATTGTGGGGGCTGAACCAATCATTTAGCCCGTCATTATTGGGAGTAAAAGCGTTCGGTACTTCGATCAAACAGTGGTTGAGGACCTTTACCCATTTTTCTGTACTGTCACTACATCCTAATTGGGTATTCGTAGCCCGCAGTCGGATTCTGTACATGCGCTCACTATTGGTAAACGGAAACTGAAATGCCGGTGGATCCTTTTGTGTCGAGGAGGCCAGGGCATCAAATTGCCAACGCCATTGATCAGCCTGACCAAGCGAAGAGTTGACGAACTTTAATTTGTCCTCGGGGCAGATGATCGAATCACTGAGAGAAAAGATCGCCTTGACCTGGTTGTTCAAGACCAGTTGCTGTGAGACAGAGTCGGTACAGATCCCATTACTGACCTTTAGCGAAATAGTGTTCGAACTGTTGGCAGGAAAATTAAGTTGGTGAGTTGGGGTGTTGACCCGGATGGCATTATTGAAGATCCAATTATAGCTGTTTACTCCACCTGCTCCGTTGTGCGAAAATAGGTAGGTATTTTGCTGGCAGCCTAAGGTGGCGGAAAAATCAAAGCGAGCCGATACGGTATCCGCCACGGGAAAGTTCATATTCTGAGAGGGCAAGGGTTGGCCGCACTCATCTTGGATGATTACGGTGTCGGTGCCGGCGCGTAGTCGAAGCTGGTAGGTTCCGCCGATCTTGACCGGGGCTGAAAATTTTACTGTTACAAAATCTGTTTTTCCATTGATGCAATTTCCATTTGCAGAAGTAACCGTTACCGCGCTGGGGCCATTTACTGTAAAGTCGATGCCCCGCGGATCGATCGTAGAACAAAGGATTCGTTTGGGGAAATAAAGCTTTACTGAGTCGGGGGCGCAAGCAGTTCTTCCTATGGAGTCGGCAAAGATGGGTTGTGGGATAAAATAAGTGAAGGGAACTTTATCTCCTTGCGGGATGGCACGGGCGCAATCATCGAGCAGCGTGTTATTGTCTGTTCCGTTATTGATGACGAGCTCGTAATTTCCGTTGGTCAGCGGGGCCGCCAGCGTCAGGGTGATCTCATCTATGTCAAATCCAAAACTGCAAGAGTCAGGTTGGGCAGCGGTAACAGTCGTAACAGCGGGCACCAGGCTGAATTCGCTTCCACTAAGGGTAGTGCTATTGCAGCGAATATATTTATTCAGTTTCAGGGTGATCTTTCTGCCATCACAATCTGGCTTTGCGGTATTTAATTTCGGCAGCAGCGGATCCGTAATCACTCCAGTGCCACCGCCGAAAGAAAGTCGGTACCCAACCTGACTGGGAGAATAGTTGCTGACCAGTAAAATGTATTCATGGTCTACCTGTATGACCGGCATAGCTGAAAAGCGCGGTTCGTTTCCATTAGGCTGTGAACAACATTGTATAAAGGAGGCGCCGGTGGCCGAAGCACCCGTTGGGCCGGGGTTTCCGGCCCAGTTGCCTGTTACGATAATATTTCTATTGGTAAAGATCTCGTTGGGGTTGAGACCGGTAATGTCATAGAGTTGCCAATCATAGTCATCGTTGGCCGAAATGGGCGTAATGGTAAATCCGAGTGTGCCAGATTGATAACATTTAAAGCGATAATAGAAAGGATTCACGTCGCTATACTGACATTGATTCAGATTGCAGCCCGGTACGAATAAATTCGGCGCATTGGTGCAACTAGGTACGTTATTCTGCGTAAAGACCGCTGTACCACAAACGGGAAAGGCCGTCGCAGGGGTTTGACCTAATGTTGTGCAAGCTTGTGAGTAAGCGGCAAAAGGAGTCCAAAAAAGCAGCGCAAACAGCCAGTACGGAAGCGATCGGATCATGATGACGCTTTTGAATAATCGAACCCTTTACAAGGATTGATAACGGTTACCGGGTAAAGATACAATCAGTCCTGCTAATTCTAAGTTAATTAGCGCGGTTGCGAGGTGTTTAATTTCTTCCTTTAATGCGATTTTCAATTGATCGGTGCCGATCGCTGTTTCTTTTCCTATTAAGGCGAGTACGTCTTGCTCAAAGGGAGCAAGTACTTTTACTAGTTCCTCTTTTTGCGTTCTTTTTTTTACGTCTTTTTCAGCGGATGCAATTTTTTCCCAGCCAAGCCATGTTGCTATATCCTCGCCTGACTCAGCCAGCAGGGCCACTTGTTGTTTGATCAGTTGGTGGCAACCTCTACTCTTTGTATCGGAGACCCTGCCCGGCAAGGCAAACACATCACGTCCATAATCCGCAGCCAGTCTAGCAGTGATCAAACTGCCTCCTTTATTGCCACTTTCAATTACGATAGTTGCATCACTCATGCCCGCTACGATTCTATTTCTTCTGGGAAAAAGATAACTATCGCTCTTATGATCTGTCATGGATTCGGTCAGAAGACCGCCCTCGGCCTTTAGTAGTTGACGGGCCAAGGAGCGATTAAGGGCCGGGTATATGACATCTAGGCCCAATGGGAGAACAGCAAGGGTGGTTAAATCGTTTTGGAGTGCGGATTGATGGGCAACCGAATCGATACCCAGTGCTAGCCCGCTGACGATGGTAACACCATAGGGGGCTAGTTGTGCGATCATCTCCTCTGTTGCCTGCATGCCCTGCCGGGTACAATCTCTTGTTCCTACTACGGCGACGATCCGGTTACTATTGAGAGAGGGTCTTCCTTTGTAATATAACAAGACCGGCGCATCATGGCAAGTGAGTAGTCGAGTGGGATAGCCATTGTCCGTTATGAACAAGGGAGTAATATTATTTTTTTCTATAAAGCGCATTTCTTTTTCGACCCGCTCCCAATCTGCAAAATGAAGTAAAGACTCCACTGCGGATGCTGTAAGTACTTGTGCTTGCAGTAGTGTTGTTTTGTCGATCAGAAATAGCTCTTCGATGTCAAAGTGGGTCAGCAGGGATTTTGCCTGGACAGGGCCGAGCCCTCGCACCATGGTGAGGGCGATCTGCGAACGAAGTACCTCTTTCATGTTATTGGTTTTGCAAAAAATAACATGAAGCGTTTCAATCGGCTATAGTCCGGTAATTTTCATTTCGGTACGACGATTTTGTGCTCTTCCTTCGGCTGTGCTATTATCGGCTACCGGCTGGGTCATACCATATCCGGTGGAGCTAAGTCGAGCCGGATCGATCTTCTTGGCCAGCAAATAATCAACCACCGCTTTGGCACGGTGATCGCTCAACGCAAGATTATCGGCAGCTTTTCCCACATTATCGGTGTGCCCGCCGATCTCGATCTTGATGGTAGGATTTTCTTGCAACAGGGTAACTAGTTTATCCAACTCCGTTTGTGAGGTAGGATTTAACTCAAACCGGTTGGTCTCAAAGAAAATATTCTTTAGCACGATGGCCGCATTTTTTTCGATGGGTTGCAATACAATATTTTTTTGGGCTGCCGAATCTGCCACCCCATTCTTTAGAAAGTATTGGTCCGAATTGAACAGGTATCCCCGTTGGTTGACGGTAAAGGCATAATCTCTGCCGCTGGGCAAGGTCAGTAAATATTGTCCACTGCTGTCTGTCTTTACCTTGGTGATGATTTGACGAGTGCTCAGATCGGTCAACTCCAGTGTGGCCTCCACTCCTTTCCCTGTTTTTTTATCCGTCACCTTGCCTTGTACGTAGCGGGTAGGGTAGGGGCGATTCTTCTCTTTGAGTTCAAAACTGTAGAGGTCCAATAGGCCATAGCTGTCCTTTCGTTCTGCCGCATACAGAGCAGTCTTTCCATCGGCCGTAATAAAAAGGGTTCCCTCCCGATCGATGGTGTTGATCGGATATCCCAAGTTTGTCGGTTGACTCCAGCTGCCATCTCCCATCTTGCGAACAAAGAAAATATCATCATCTCCATAACCAGGCCAGTAAGAAGAGGTAAAATAGAGGGTTTGGTTATCGGCATGAATAAAGGGGCACTGCTCGTCGGAGGGGCTATTGACCGTAGGGCCCAGATTGACGGGGGCACTCCATGTTCCATTCTCTTGCATTTTACATACGTAGAGGTCGCTGCCTCCGTAGCCGCCTAAGCGCCGCGAAGCGAAATACAATTCTTGTTTATCGGGAGAAAGGCAGGGCTGCGATTCCCATTGATCGGAGTTTACATTAGGCCCCAAATTAATGGCTGCTGACCATCCCGCGGGGGTTCGGTACGAGATATATAGATCACAACCGCCGTAGCTGTCCGTTCGATAGCAACCCGTAAAGACCAACCATTCTCCATCTTGCGAGATCATCATGGCGCCTTCACTTTGGGGGGTGTTGAGCGATCCTTTGACTGCAGAGGATGTTTCCCAGTTTCCGGTCTTAGAACCGCTACTGGTAAAGAAATCTTCGTTGTATGTATCGACCCGACGCGTAAAAAAAAGTTGTTTGCCGTCGATGGTTTGTGAGGGAAGATACTCAGACATTTTTGAGTTGACCGTAGCGCCCAGGTTCTTTGGGGCAAAGACTGTCTTTTCGTTGGCTGCCGCGGCCAACTTTTCTTGCTGTACTGCAAATTCAAAGTTCTTTTTACGTAACAAAGCGGCTTCCAACGTTTTTCCCGTGGGTTTATATTGATCTATGTAACGATTGGTGTTCTCGAGTGCTTTGGTAAAATCTCCGGTGCCTGCCAGCGCAATGGCATATGAAAGTAAAAAGGGCTTAAAGTATTCGACATCGATAGAAAGCGCTCTTCTGTAACAAATAAGTCCATACGAGTAGTTCTTGCTTTCTGCTTGCAGTTTGGCCAGGGCAATCCAGGCATCGGCATAATTTTCATCGGCATCGGTGGCCTGTTGCAGCAGGTCGATCGCTTCTTTGTTATTGCCTGCAGAAGCCTTCTCGTATGCTTTTTCATAGAGCTGCGCGGCTTTTTTACTCACCTTTTCGGGACGATAACCTTGCGCGTTGGCAGTGGCCGAAAAAAAGAAAAGCAGCCAGCAGCCTACCAGTAGATTCACTCTCATGGAACATGAATGTATTTATGCACTTGCAGACTGAGCTGCCAGCGCGGGTCTGATTTTATCTTATCGACCAACAATTGCGTTACCTTATCGGCGCGATCCCACTCTGGTTGTAAGTAGAGTTTGCAGCTGGTCGATACTTGCGCGGCGTACTGATCGGCCCAATCCAGGTCGCTGGGGTGATACACTACCACTTTTAGTTCATTCGCCATTGGCAAACAAGCCGCAAGGGGCGCTTTGAACTTTTTGGGAGAAAGGCAGATCCAATCCCATTGCCCACTAAGCGGATGAGCACCAGATGTCTCAAGATGGCAACGCAGTCCTGCCTCGTGTAATAAGGTTGTGATCCGATCAAGCGAATGCATCAGGGGTTCTCCGCCTGTGATCACAACGATCTTTGCAGGGGTAGCCAAGACGGCCTCTACAAGCGTCTCGGGTTTTTGACGAGGGTGCTTTTGAGCATCCCAACTTTCTTTTACATCACACCAAACACAGCCAACATCACAGCCTCCCAGTCTTATAAAATAAGCAGCCTGGCCCTGATAGGCGCCCTCTCCCTGCAGCGTATAGAACTGCTCCATTACCGGCAACATAGTATCATCAGAAACGGATAGCATGTATGATTTATTTTCTGGAGCAGGCCAAGAATGTGTTTTTCATTAGGGCTGCGATGGTCATGGGGCCCACACCACCCGGAACTGGGGTGATCCAACTGCATTTTGGAGCGACGGTGTCATAGGCCACATCCCCCAATAATCTGAATCCGTTCTTGCGGGTAGCATCGTCGATCCTGGTGATGCCCACATCGATTACGATAGCACCTTCTTTGACCATATCGGCTTTTAGGAATAGCGGTTTGCCAAGTGCTGCCACGATCAGATCTGCTTGTTGACAGTGGGCGGCCAGCTCTTTAGTCTTAGAATGACATAGCGTAACGGTACAATTTCCAGGTTGCGCATTGCCGCTTAGCAATATACTCATAGGGCGACCGACAATATTGCTTCTTCCAATTACTACTGCATGTAGACCCGTTGTGTTGATGTTATAGTGCGCAAGCAATAACATGATGCCAAGAGGAGTGGCAGGTACAAAACCCTCTACGCCCAGCACCATCTTGCCCACATTGACTGGGTGAAAGCCATCCACGTCTTTGAGTGGATCTATGGCATCGATTACTTCTTGTTCGGAGATCTGTGCCGGCAAGGGGAGCTGAACCAAAATGCCATCCACATCAGGATCTTGATTAAGGCCTCTGATGGTTTCCAGCAATTTTTGTTGGGTAACGTTGTCTTCAAGACGTATGAGCGTAGAGATAAATCCGGTTTGCTCGCAGGCTTTCACTTTCGCTGCCACGTAAGTGGCGCTGGCACCGTTATTACCTACGAGGATGGCCGCCAGGTGTGGAATTTTTTTTCCGGCAGCGGCTCTTTCAGCAACCTGTATTTTAAGGGCTGCTTTAACAGCTTCAGCGGCTATTTTTCCATCAAGTATGTTCATGGCGCAAAGGTAACTTCTATTATCTGCAAATTTTACCACCCTCAATTGTTTTTCTCCCTTGACCAGTATATAAGGGGTTGTTATAATTATCCCATGTGGTCTTTTGCATCTAAAAGGCGGTGGATACGATTTCTTGCAATAGCGCTGATCGTGTTATTCTTCTTGTTCAACCGCTGGGGCTATACACAGCCCTTACTTTACTCTGTGCAATTTTATAGGGCAATGGGATCTGTTGTGGCCTCCCCGGAAATTCATCCCTACGCGACAGCAGTTAACCCCGCTTTTATTGCGTCGGCCTCTTCCCTACAATGTGCAATAGGAGGAGAGCAGCGTTTTTTAGCCCCGGGCTGGATGGAGTTTAGCAGTACGTTGGTGGTGCCTGTTCAACATGGGGCTTTGGCGATCATGGTCGGGCAAGAGGGTTTGCCTTTTTCTTACGAGCAGCAAGTTGTTCTAACGCATGGACGAAAAATGTGTCAAGATTTTTCGTTTGGTGCCTCTCTTGGCATCCGTAGAACAAAAGCCAGTCATTTCCCGGCGACATTATCTCCTACGGGCGCAGCTGGGTTGGTATTCCCAATTAGCGAATCAGTCAGCACTTCTCTTTCCTTCCACTATTTTCCAATGGGTTCTTCCACTGGGTATAGCCAAAAGGACTTCTCGGTATTTCGTTGTTTGCTCGCTTACAGCGCCTCTGAAAAAATACAGTTGGTGGCTTCTGTCTCCAAGCAAAAGGCATGGCCCGCGGCCGGCACTTTTTCAATTCAGTACCAGCCGCATCGCCAACTGGGATTTACAGCTGGATTTTCAGGATCGCCCTCGCTTTTTTGGTTTGGATTGCAGTTGGCGCTAGATTCTCATTGGAGGCTGCAGCTGCATTCAGGATATTACCCGCTTGTGGGGGTGAGTAACGGAATGAATCTCTACTATATGAACAAAAAAAAACAGTACTGACAGATGGGTATAAAGAGACAAATTGTATCCTTCTTTTTTATAAAGGCTGTCCTTTTTCCCTGCTGGAATTTACGATCGCAAGTTATTCCATTGCCGGTGGAGCCCTTGATCGAAAACAGTGCCGGGGCCGATCTGCCTGCTGCTTTGGATGAAGATCCTTTCGAAGATTGGACCCGCTTTCTAGAACATCCTTTGTTGCTTAACGAAGCTTCTAAAGACCAGCTGCAGCGATCGGGTTTATTGCCCGATATCCTGATCGATCGGTTGTTATTGCATCGTCAATTGTTTGGGCCGCTGCTACATCTAAACGAGCTACAGGCTATAGCAGGATTTAGTCCTGTGTTCATACGACAACTAAAGCCCTATGTCAGGGTTGCGTCACCTGGCCTTAGTCCGCTTTCCGACTTAATGGGAAAGGGAATTATCAGCCACGATATAGTAGTGCGGGTAAGTGGTCTGGGTAGCAAGGGTATTAATAACAATGCCAACTGGATCGGAAAGGCGCAAGGAATTTTATTTTGGCATCGCCTTCAAAAAAATCGTTGGCAGGCGGGGTGGTTAGTAGAGAAAGATCCCGGGGAGGTCTTACTCCGCAAGAAGAATCCGCTTTCTGATCACTGTGGTTTTCATTTTTTTTACCAGGGAAAAGAGTTGATCAGGGCAGTAGCAATTGGCGACTTTACGGTCAATTTGGGGCAAGGGTTGTTACAATGGCAGTCCATGGCATTTGGCAAGTCTGCTGAAATGAGTTGGTTCAAGCGGCAAGGTGCGGTGCTCAGGCCACATCGCTCTTCGGGCGAGGTCAATTTTCATAGGGGAGTGGCCACTACCCTGCAGTGGAGATCGCTTTCTTTTTCGTTTTTTATTTCTCGCCGTTCACTTTCCGGCAGGGCGCTGTATGATGCTGCCGGTCACAGGCAAGGGATTGGTTCGATCAGCACCAGCGGTTATCATCGAACCCCAAGTGAACGGAGCGGAAGAAACGCGCTGGTGCAGTCCACAACAGGTGGGCGACTTTCGCTGCGGTGGAAGTCATTAGAGTTGTCGCTGAATACGGTGGGATATCATTTTTCACTCCCTTTGATGCCAAGTGGAGAACCTAGGAACGTATTTGATGTGCGAGGCAAGAACTGGCTCAATGCCAGTGCTGATTTTTCCTTTACCCAAAGGAACGTACATGGTTTTGGAGAGGTGGCCCTTGATGCCAACAGAGCGTTGGCTTGGGTGTTTGGCCTGATTATAACGCCGGCACCAACGATCGATCTTTTTTTCTTGACGCGGCAAGTCTCTCTACGCTACCGGTCAATGTATGCTAATGCTTTTATGGAGTCTTCCTCCGTAGAGACTGAGAGGGGTGTTTTTGGGGGCCTTACGTTTCGACCGACACCTCAGATTCGGATAGAATCCTTTGCTGATCTTTATTTACACCCCTGGCTGCGTTACAGGCTGAACGCGCCAGCAGTAGGAAAGGATTATTTAGTGCAGCTTTTTTACCGTCCGCAAAAAAAGACGGAGTTGATGCTCCGGTTTAGGAAGGGGAGCAAGCAAGAAATCAACCTGATCAATACGGAGGATGAACCTATTTCTGCATTCCCTGGAGCAAGTAGAGTTAGTGGCAGAGGCCAGGTTTCTTATCTCTTTACTAAACGGTTCAGTTTGAGGGCCAGGGTGGAATGGCTTCGTATTAGCCCCTTTCCCACCTCTGAAAGCCCGCGCCCCGATAGACAAGAAGAGAGCGGATTTTTGTTCTATGCAGACCTGTCATGCAAGCGCATCTTGTTCGGGTTTGACGGATCGTTTCGGTGGCAGTTTTTTGACACAAAAAGCTATGAATCAAGAATTTATGCCATAACTCCATATTTAAGGCCCGGATTTGGGGTGGCGGCTTTTTACGGAGCCGGATCCAACTGCTGGATAAATCTTAGTAAGGCGTTGAAAAACAATGCTTTATTTAGTTTGCAGAGCCAATATTCCTTACAAAAGAAGTTAATTAAGGTACAAGACCTTAGACTGCAGTTACGCCTGAAATTCCATTAATTACGAGCCTGTTAAAAAATTTTCACCTTTTTAACAATGTGTTAAAAAAAGGTTTATCTTGCCAAAGCTATTCGGGACATTCCAATGTCTGAATAGTTTGTACCTGAATACCAAAATTTAGGGCAATTTCAATTGGCTTTCAAGGCTTTTAAATTTTTTAAAATTAACGTCAACATGAGAAAAATCGCATCACTGTTCACGATGTTAATGCTTACTGCTGTATTAGCATTTGGTCAGAACCGGACGATCACGGGTACCGTTGTCGATGAGAGCGGAGCCGCCGTTCCCGGCGCCACAGTTCAACTGAAAGGAACGCGTGAAGGAATCGCTGCCGACAACAGCGGAGTATTTCGCTTGCTTGCTAAAACCGGCGACGTGCTGGTGGTATCAGGTGTCGGACTCGAAACAACAGAGTACAAAGTGGGTTCAGACAACGCCATCAGAGTTCAGGTTAAAAGAAGCGTTGCCGCTTCTGCAGAAGTTGTAGTAACCAGCGGTTATGGCATCAGAAAGAACTTGCGCAACATTGCAACCAATGCCCAGGTAGTTACCTCAGAGCAGCTGAACGTAATACGTCAGACCAACCTGAATAACGCCCTTGCTGGTAAAGTCTCTGGTATACAAGTGAGAAGCCAGTCCTCAGCTAAACTGGGAAGTACTGGTAATATCCGTCTCCGTGGTGAGTCCGGATTTGGTGGTGGTCAAGGTATCCTCTACGTTGTTGACGGAACCATTCTCCCCAACCCTAATGACATCAACTTAGATGATATCGAAGACGTAACCGTTCTCCAGGGGCCAGCGGCTGCTGCTGTATTCGGTCCTCAGGGAGCCGGTGGTGCTATCGTTATGACGCTTAAAAGAGCTAAAAAAGGACAAAAAGGAATCGGTGTAGATGTGAACTTAGGTGTGCAAACTGACCATGTTTACGTTCTCCCCAATTACCAAAACTCATATGCCGGTGGAGCTAGTGGCGATTTGATTCGTTATAATTGGCAAGCTGGACATCCTGAATCATGGAAGCGTCTGGATGGCAAATACTATCATGATTATTCTGATGATGCCAGCTGGGGTCCCCGCATGGTAGGTCAAGAATATATTCCCTGGTATTCTTGGTACGATGGCCATCGTTATGCCGGTACTACGGCTAAGCTTGTGCCTCAGCCTAATAATGCACGGGACTTTTATAATACAGGTCTTATGCTCAATAATAGTGTGAGTATCTCTAAGGCCACCGATAATGCCAACATCAGAATGTCATTTGGTAATATCGATCAAAAAGGATTGATCCCTCAGTCTTCTCTTAAGAAGAACACTTTCAATATGATCGCTTCGGTTGATGTAACGCCTCGTTTGACCGCGGCCATCAACTTCAACTATGTTACCCAGATCGTAAAAGGCGAATTCGATGATGGTTATTCTAACCAAACTACCGGTTCTTTCAATCAGTGGTTCCATCGTAACCTCGACATGGGTATCATTAAAGAGTTAAAGGATCTTCGTACTCCTTCTGGTATCTGGGCCAGCTGGAATCACTTGAACCCTACTGCCTATGACCCCACTAATACCAGAAACTTCTATGCCGGTAACTACTGGTATAGCTTCTACAAGTGGTTCGATCTGGTTAAGCCCGTTACCAATACCGATCGTTATTTCGGAGATATCTCATTGGCTTATAAGATCAGTGAAAATCTTCGTGTAAAAGCGACGTATCGTAAGCAGCACAATAATGTGTGGAGCGAGACCATGTACTATTCTGACCTCAATGAGAGTGGAACCCAAACACAGGGTAACTGTCCTGAGTGTCGCGGATATTATGGAACTTCTACCTCCAACTCCAACCGTACCAACATGGAGTTGTTGATCAGCTATAACAAGCGAATCAAGGAATTCAACATTGGTGTCAATGCCGGTACGGATATCTTGCGTCAGCTTCAAAAAGGAAACAGCGCCGGTACTGTTAACGGCCTGAATGTTCCCAACTTATTTACCATCGGTAATTCAAAAGACCAGCCTAGTGTGGGTAATTCACGCAGTGATTATCGCTACAGTGCCCTTTACACCACTGGTAACGTATCATGGAGAAATTACCTGACCGCAGAATTCACCCTCCGTCAGGACTGGATGTCTGATCTTCCTCCTACTAAATCATTTATTCTCTCTAAATCAGCCGGACTCTCCTTTGTGTTCAGCGATCTGCTGAAGTGGCAGCCGCTTAGCTTTGGTAAGTTCAGAGCGTCAATGGGACAAGTACCAACCGGTATCGGTGTTTACCGTTATCCTGGTTTCGCCTACGGCGTAGGATCTGTTCAATGGAACGGAAACTTCCTGATGTCTACACCAGATCAATTGGTCGATCCCAATATCAGTGGTTCTGTAACGCAACAAAAAGAGATCGGACTCGATCTTCGTTTCCTGAAAAATCGTGTCGGACTTTCCGTTACGTACTGGACAGGGGATGACAGAAATTTCCCAACTACTATTCCAATCAATGGTACGAGTGGTTTCAGCAGTTTGCTGACCAATGCTGGTCTTATCACTAAGCGTGGTTATAATATCCAAGCTATGGGTCGCCCTGTTTGGGGTAAGAACCTGAAGTGGGAGGTTAACGCTACGTGGGGTATCTTGGCTGAAAACAAGGTGGTATCGATCGCTCCCGGTACTTCTCGAATTGCGATCGAAGGTATGTGGGGTTCTACCGGACCTTACATGGTTCACCAAGAGGGTCGCGACTGGGGCCAGATCTTTGGAAATGGTATCAAGCGTATCAATGGTCAACCCGTTCTCGATGCCAACGGTTTTTATGTGAACGATCCTAATGTATTTTACGGAAGCGCCCTCCCCAAGCACACTGGAGGTTTCCAAACACAGCTCGAATACAAAGGCTTTGTGCTCAATGCCAATGCTGACTGGCAAATCGGTGGAAAGTTCTTCTCTCTGTCTAACATGTGGGGATCTTTCTCAGGTCTTACTGCCAGAACGGCTACCGTAAATGACAAGGGTAACCCTATCCGGGATGCTGTTGCTGACGGTGGCGGTGTGCACGTTTTTGGTGTAGATGCTAACGGTAACAAGACAGATAGATATGTAGATGCCCAGGAGTATTTCCACGGGCTCTACTATAACCGAACCTTTGATCCCTATGTATACGATCTGACCTTCGTTAAGTTGCGCGAAGTTTCTTTGGGTTATACCTTGCCGATCAAGAAGTGGGGAATCGATTGGGCACAACGTGCCGTTCTCTCCCTGGTGGCTCGTAACCCATTGTTGATCTACGCTAAAACAAATGACTTCGATCCTTCTGAGATCTCAAACATTAGTGGTGAGTCTGGAAATCTTCCCGGCACCCGAGGTCTTGGTGCTAACCTTAAGATCAGCTTCTAAACCGTATACAAGAACCTAACTTATAAATGAACAGTAATATGAGAAACTTCAGTATACAGCGGACCTTGGTTCTGCCTTTGGCACTAGGATTGTTTTTTACAAGTTGTAAAAGATATTCCTCTGACTTTGGGGACACTAACTTGAATCCCGCTGCCACCACTAGCCCCATTCTCCCTGCGCTGCTTACCAATGTGGAAGCCGGTTTGGGTGGATATGGTGCACAAACCCGTGGAGGTTTGTATTGCCAGTATTTTTCAGAAACTCAGTACACCGATGTGTCACTCTATTCTTTGCCTCAGCTTTCGTTTGAGGGGGAATATTCAGGGTCGCTTTACGATCTTCAGAACATCATCAATACGAACACCAGCAACAACATGACGCAGGCGGCTCGTATTTTAAAGGCGTACATTTTCAGTACGATCACTGATAGATGGGGTGATATTCCTTACTCTCAGGCCTTGACTGGAAATAAAACGCCTGCTTTCGACAAGCAAGAGGATGTTTACCGTGGCTGTATGAGAGAGCTTACCCAAGCGGTGGCAGCCTTTGATAACACGTCTGCGATCTCTGGCGATATTATTTACGGAGGCGATGTTGCCAAATGGAAAAGACTTGCCAACACGCTGCGTCTTCGCTTAGCCATTCAGGTATCTAAAAGATTCCCTGCAGGATCTGCCTGGGCCGGAACCGAGTTTCGTGCCGCGCTGGCTGATGCAGGTGGAACGATTACTTCTAATGCAGATAACTTTACAGTTGCCTACCCTGGCGGAAATTTCCGCTCTCCATGGTTTAGTCTTTATGACGGGCGTCGTGACTTTGGTCAAAGTGATGTTATGGTTGGGGTCATGAGTTCTTTAAGTGATGGGCGTCAAGTTGCTTTCGGAAGTTCTACACTTGGAGTTCCCTATGGCCGTGTGAGAGGATTTGTAGATCCTTGGTGCCAAGCCAATCCAAATTGGTCTCGCATTTTGAGCGAGTCCAATCGTCAGCAAAACGGTAGGGTTGCGCTTGTAACTGCAGCCGAAACTCACTTACTTCGTGCTGAGGCCGCCGATAGAGGTTGGACCACTGAGAATATGGGATCGCTTTATCAGGCTGGAATCGAGATTTCATTTCAGCAGTGGGGGCTTGCCGTTCCTGCGGGCAGCTACTTTACACAACCAAATGTTGCCTTGTCGAATCCTGCCGGCACCGGTGCCAATATTCGTAACATTGCCGTTCAACAGTACATTGCCGCATACCCTGATGGTTTACGTGGTTGGAACATCTGGAGAAGAACCGGATTCCCCACACTTACTCCTGCACAGGATGCTACCAACAGCTCAAGACAGATTCCCAGAAGGTATACCTATGGTCAAACTTCCTATGCCAGCAACACCGCTGCCGTAACGGCGGCTGCCGCAGCCATTGGAGGAGATACGCAGGATACCAAAATTTGGTGGGATCAATAACTAGCTAACAATAATTTTAAATAGTAACGTCATGAATACTAAAAACTCGATCTTCTTTCTGTTGGTTCTGAGCGTAGGCTTGTTTTCTTGTATCAAAAAGGAAGTGAATCCGCTGGGGGATGAGGGGAAGACTTTTGTTAAGATCCTTGAATCCAGAGAAAACCAGGTTTTCCTGAGCCCTTTCTCTGATATTAAGCCTATTTCACTTTTCAGCGTTCGCAGAGATGCTAACTCAGCTGAGAATCTTCAAAAATCTGTGCCACTAGTGTTGACGCGTGTGGATGGACTCGTCACCCGATATAATGCTGCCAATGGAACAAATTTTGCTCTGTTGCCTGATAGTTTATACACCTTGCATCCTTCTATCACTCGTGCCGGAAATATCCATTCTTCGACTTTTAATGCTGGAGATTTTGCCCGTGAATTTATTATCAACCTTAATGGGGGCAAGTGGGATCTAAGTAGAAAATATGCGTTAGGTTTTGCCTTGACTAGTGCTGGTGATCTTTCTAAATCCGCTGGTAAGGACTCTATTATTGTTTTGATATCTGTAAAAAATAAGTATGATGGCTTCTATCGAATGAAAGGAGCTCACAACCGTTCACCTTATCAGTTCCCTTATGATGTAGATATGGAAATGCACACCACAGGTGTAAATACCGTACGCTTCTTCTTTAATGCCGCTGGTTCTTATGGTCATCCTATTGGAACTGGAGTTGGTGCGGTTAGTTGGTATGGAGCTGCCATTTCTCCTGTAATGGAATTTAATACCACTACCGACATTGCAACGAATGTTTTCAATGCTGGTGGCGCCACTCCTATTTTAATGCACACTGGTGCCGGAGCCCCTGTCAGCCGATTTGATCCTGCGACCAAAACTATTTATGCTTATTTTTATTACTTTACGGGTCCTGGACAAGATTTTTCCAATCGTGGATGGAGTGATACACTAACCTATGTGCGCTCCAGATAACAATAATTATTAACATTCAAAGGAGCTGTATAACTTACAGCTCCTTTTTTTTCTGCTATAACTACCTCATCAAAGAAATGGATCAGCAACATTTACCTGAAAACAGTCAACTCAACATCGAGATCTCCGAAGAAGTCGCAGAAGGGGAGTACGCGAATCTCGCCATCATAACACACTCTCATGCGGAGTTCGTCATTGATTTTGTCAATGTGATGCCCGGCACCCCTAAAAGTCGTGTCAAGTCACGTATTATCCTAACGCCACAGCATGCAAAGCGGTTGATGCGCGCCCTCACAGAGAATATTCAGAAATATGAGTCGGTCAATGGTCCTATCAAGGACCTGGAGGAGATTCAACTGCCTCTTAATTTTGGTGGTCCCACAGCGCAGGCCTGATTTGGGAGACGCAGCCAGAACCACGTATTGCCTTTTAGACGTTCAGATCAGCCCCTCATCCGCAAAGCTGTAATAACCTTGTTCACTGACGATCACATGGTCTAGCATGTGTATGTCCAAAAGCTGCGCAGCCTCTTTTAAGCGTTGTGTTAGCAGTTCGTCCGCCCGGCTGGGCTGTAAGTTACCGGAGGGATGATTGTGGCATACGATAATGCTAACGGCGTTTTGTTCCAATGCTTTTTTTAGGATGATGCGTGGGTCTGCAACCGTTCCAGTAATGCCCCCTTCGCTAACGATCTCAAAGTGATTGATCCTATTGGCACGGTTTAAATAAAGAACCCCAAAAACCTCTTGCTGCCGGTCTTGCAAACTGGTTTGTAAAAAACGGGCAATATCACTGCTTTTACTGACCTGTGTTTTTTGAAGAGGTGGTCCGGCATGCCGCCTTCTGCCGAGTTCAAGTGCAGCCATTACCTGAGCGGCACGAGCCTTGCCAATACCCTTGATCTTGGCCATTTGTAAAGGATGCATGCGGGCTAGTTCAGATAAATTATACTTGGCCAGCGTCAGTAGTTCATTTGCCAGCTCCGGGGCACTGCGTTGCCGATTACCGCATTGTAGCAAAATGGCTAATAATTCGGTATCGCTTAGTTGCTCACAGCCCCATCGGTATAGTTTTTCGCGGGGTCGGTCTTCAGGAGGGCATACTGGAATTTTCGCAGGTGAGCTCATCGTGTAAGTATAGTTTTTGGATATATCGATCGCAAGGGGATAGTGCAGAATTATTTCAAGAGGTCATCGGTATTGTCTGAGGGTATCAATATCTTCGCACCACTAGTTTATACTCTGCTATGCAACACGCTAAAATCTTTGCCGGCACCGGCTCTCAGCAGTTGGCCGAGCAAATCTGTAAACGCTATGGGACCCAATTGGGCAAGGTCAATATCCAGCGATTCAGTGATGGTGAAATCTGTCCGGTCTTTCTGGAAAGTGTGCGTGGAGATTATGTTTTTTTGGTCCAAAGTACCTATGCGCCCACCGACAACCTGATGGAGTTACTCCTGATGATCGATGCGGCCCGCAGGGCCTCGGCCTACAAGGTAATAGCAGTGCTCCCTTATTACGGGTATGCCCGGCAGGATAGAAAAGATAAGCCCCGCGTAGCTATTGGTAGTAAGCTGGTAGCCAATATGTTAGTGGCTGCAGGGGCCGATAGGGTCATTACGATGGACCTGCATGCCCCCCAGATTCAGGGTTATTTTGATATTCCGGTAGACCACTTGGACAGTCATGCGGTTTTTATCCCTTATATAGAGAGTTTAAAGCTGGAAAATCTTACCTTTGCGGCCCCCGATGTGGGAGCTACCAACCGGATTCGCGAGATTGCCAGTTATTTCAATGCAGAGATGGTGATCTGCGATAAACACCGGAAGCGGGCCAATGAAATTGCCAGCATGGTAGTCATCGGGGATGTTACGGACCGCGATGTGTTATTGATCGATGACATCTGTGATACGGGCGGAACGCTTGCTAAAAGTGCCGGGTTGCTCAAAGAAAAAGGAGCTCGTTCTGTGAGGGCCCTTATAACGCATCCGGTGCTCAGTGGTAAGGCCTACGAGAACATCGAAAACAGCGTGCTCGAAGAACTCGTGGTTTGTGACACGATCCCGGTAAAGGCCGTGAGTGGTAAGATCAAAGTGTTGTCAGTAGCTGATCTTTTTGCGGTGGCTATTCGAAACGCTTTTGAGAACAAGAGCATCACCAGTCTCTTTGTTCACTCGCAGCTCAAGAATAAGTGAATCATTAAAACAAAATAGCATGAACACAATTACAATCGAAGGACAACTGAGGACCGGATTTGGCAAAACAGCCACCCGTCAACTCCGCTCTCAGGGCATGGTACCTGGTGTAATTTACGGGGGTGCGCAGGAGATCAATTTTTATGCTCCTGCTGCGGCTTTCAAAAATTTAGTCTACACACCAAGTTTCCAGCTGGCCGAGGTAAAGCTCGACGGCAAAACCTACAAGACCATCCTCAAGGATCTGCAGTTTGACAAAGTGGACGATCAGCTTACCCACGTTGACCTGTTGGAACTGGTAGAGGATAAAAAAGTGATCGCTAACATCCCTCTCAAATTTGTGGGAGCCTCAAAAGGGGTAAAGGATGGAGGAAAGTTGGTCACCAAAATGAAAACACTCAAGGTGAAGACCTATCCTAAGCATTTGCGCGAGCAGATCGAGGTTAGTGTCGATAACCTGGAACTGAACGGCAATATCCGTGTAGAGGATGTCAAGATCGCTGAATATGAGGTGTTGAATTCTCCCCGTATTCCTATCGCCTCTGTAGTATTGACGCGTCAGCTGAAGCAAGAAGAGGCGGCGGCTCCTGCGGCTGGTGCAGCTCCTGCTGCCGGTGCGGCGTCGGCTCCTGCAGCTCCTGCGGCGGCGGCAAAAAAATAACTTCAACTACTCCGTTGACAGTAAAACCCGCATCCAACCATGCGGGTTTTTTATGGAGGATACCCGATATTTGAACTCCGTATCATCATGAAAATACTTCTGGTCGGATTGGGCAATGTGGGCGATGAATACGCACACACCAGGCATAATATCGGATTCGATGTTGTAAATGCTTTTGTGCAGCGACATCAAGGTTCTTTTCGGGTAGATCGCCTGGCCTATGTGGCCGATGTAAAATGGAAGGGTAAGCAGTTCATTTGTATCTGTCCCACCACCTACATGAACCTGAGTGGCCGGGCGGTGAAATACTGGATGGATAAAGAAAAAATAGAACTCTCTTCTGTATTGGTAGTAGTGGATGACCTGGCCATCCCCTTGGATAAGATCCGTATAAAGCCCTCTGGCAGTGATGCAGGCCACAATGGGTTAAAGAGTATACAGGAATCGCTGGGCACGACGCAGTATCCAAAGATTCGTTTTGGGATAGGAAGTGATTATCCCAGGGGTAAACAGGCAGATTTTGTTCTATCGAAGTGGAAGAGCACCGAAGAAAAGCAAGTGGCCGACAAGATCGCACATTGTGTAGATGCCATTGAAGTGATAGCAAGCCAAGGGCTTGAAGTAGCCATGAATCAATTCAATCAAAAGAGTTATACCTGAAAAATCAACTATGAAGATCGTTTGTGTCGGAAGAAATTATGTGGCGCATGCCCGTGAGTTGGGTAATGAAGTGCCCAGTGACCCTGTTATCTTTATCAAACCGGCCACGGCATTGTCCAGTCCGGACAATCCATTTTCGATCCCGTCTTTTTCCAATGAGATCCATTATGAGTGTGAGTTGGTACTGCGAATCGCTAAGCCCGTCCGTCAGCTCAAAAAAGAAGAGACCTTGTCTTGTGTAGATGCCATCACGGCCGGCATTGATTTTACGGCGCGCGATCTGCAACAGCAGTTAAAGGAAAAAGGATTGCCTTGGGAAAAGGCCAAGGCCTTTGACGGTGCGGCCATGGTAGGAACATGGATGCCAATTGATCAGTTTCCGAACAAAAAGGATATTCATTTTTGTCTTTATAAGAATAGGGCCATCGTACAACAAGCCAGTACGGCGCAGATGATATTTGATTTTGAAACCTTGCTTTCCCATATCAGTATGTATTTTACACTTGAGCCCGGTGATCTAGTCTTTACCGGTACTCCCGCTGGTGTAGGACCCGTGGAGCCCGGCGATGTGCTGGAAGGTTTTGTCGAGGACGATTCCGCATTTGAATTATCAATTTTGTAGGGCTGTCAAATGAATTCCGCTACCGATCTGCTACGTGCCTTTGAACTGATGTGCCAAGCGCACGCCATGGCTGATATCTATGAGTCGAACCGGTCTGTGTGTAAGTATGTACATTCCACGTCGCGTGGCCACGAGGCGATTCAGTTGGCCACTGCTTTTTGTTTGCAGCCCCACGATTTTGTAAGTCCATATTACCGCGATGAAAGTCTTTTGCTTGGTCTGGGATTTACCCCCTATGAGCTAATGTTACAATTACTGGCAAAAGGCGATGATATATTTTCAGGGGGAAGGGAGTATTATGCACACCCTTCTTACAGAGGAAAAGATAAGCCCAACATCATTCATCAATCCAGTGCCACGGGTATGCAAGTGATCCCCACAACGGGAATTGCCCAGGCGATACAGTACTGGGAAACCTTGCAACGAAAAGAAGCGATCCAAGATGAGGGATCTATAAAGGGCAGTCAACCGGGGCCAACCGGATCGGGTCTGCGCACGGAAAACAGGCCCGATTTCATGAAGGCTTCTACCTTGCCCATTGTTGTCTGCTCATTGGGAGATGCCAGTGTCACGGAAGGAGAGGTCAGCGAAGCGTTTCAATTTGCCGTTCTTAAACAACTCCCCATCATTTACCTGGTACAGGATAATAACTGGGGTATTAGCGTAACGGCTGCGGAGGCCAGGGCCATGAATGCATTTGAATATGCGGCTGGCTTTAAGGGAATGGGAAGAGTGCAAGTAGATGGATCGGATTTTGAAGCTTCGTTAAGTGTACTCAAAGAGGTAAGCTCGCTGGTCCGTCAACATCGAAAGCCTTATATAGTGCATGCACAAGTACCCCTGTTAGGGCATCATACCAGTGGTGTGCGCAGAGAGTTTTATCGTGATCAGGCCGAGTATGCCACCCATTCACAGCACGATCCGCGTCCCAAATTGCGAAATCGATTATTGTCACTTGGCGTAGCGGAGCAAGAGCTACGCGCGATAGAAAATCGCGCCGCTCAAGTTGTGGCCGACGATTTTAACCGGGCCCAGGCGGCTCCCGAGCCCGCAACGGCCTCCGTTAGCGAGCATGTGTTCGCGCCAACGCCCGTTACTGTAGAAGAGGGAGAGCGATCTCCCGCCGGGGCTTCCAAGATCATGATGGTCGATGCGGCCTTGTTTGCCATTAGAGAGATCATGCAAAAACATCCAGAGGCCTTGCTCTACGGACAAGATGTTGGTAAACGATTAGGTGGCGTTTTTAGAGAAGCGGCTACGCTGGCTGATATATTTGGTGAGCACCGCGTTTTCAACACGGCCATTCAAGAAGCGTACGTGGTAGGTTCTACGGCAGGCATGTCTGCCGCCGGCTTACGTCCCATTGTCGAAGTTCAATTTGCTGATTATATCTATCCCGGTTTTAATCAATTGGTAACAGAGCTCTCTAAAAGTTGTTATCTGAGTAGAGGAAAGTTTCCTGTCTCCATGGTCTTGCGGGTTCCCACAGGAGCGTATGGTGGAGGAGGGCCCTATCATAGTGGATCAATAGAAAGTACCTTATTGTCCATCAAAGGTATCAAGGTGGTATACCCGGCTACGGCAGCCGATATGAAGGGATTGATGAAGGCGGCCTTTTATGACCCCAATCCTGTGGTGATGCTCGAGCATAAGGGATTATATTGGAGTAAAGTGCCTGGTACAGAAGAGGCTCGTACCGCCGAACCAGATGCAGACTATATTATTCCTTTGGGGAAAGGACTTGTGGTACAACACGCTGTAGAGGGTAAGATCGCTTCTGGAGAATCAGCCGTGGTGGTTACCTATGGGATGGGGGTTTATTGGGCTAAAGAGGCGAGTCGTACCATGCCTGGCCAAATTGAGATCATTGATCTGCGCACGCTATATCCGCTCGATGAGCAATTGGTGTTTGAAAGAGTCAGTGCCCATGGGAAATGTTTGGTGCTTACTGAAGAGCAGCAACTGAATTCCTTTGCCGAAGCGTTGGCGGGCCGCATCAGTAAACATTGTTTCACCGCGCTGGACCAACCCGTAGAAGTATTAGGAGCGCTTAATCTGCCCGCTGTACCCATGAATATCGAATTGGAAAAGGCCATGCTACCCACTCCGGAAAAAGTGAGAATAGCGCTGGAGCAATTATTAAATGGGTAAGAGAAAAAAGATCAATCTTTTTTTAAGTCCAGACGGATCTGTAGTTCCTCAAATTGTTTTTCGTCGATCTTCGCGGGGGCATCAAGCATCACATCTCTTCCGGCATTGTTTTTGGGGAAGGCAATAAAGTCACGAATACTCTCACTACCTCCAAGGATGGCACAGAGCCTGTCAAAGCCAAAAGCGATCCCACCATGTGGGGGAGCACCGTATTCGAAGGCGCCCAACAGAAATCCAAATTTGTGTTGCTGCTCTTCTTTGTCCATGCCTAATGCTGCGAACATCTTTTCTTGTAACTCGCGCTGGTAAATTCGGATGGAGCCACCCCCGATCTCATTTCCATTGAGAACCATGTCATAGGCGTTTGCTTTGATGCCGGCGTAGGGGTGACGAAGATAATCCGCAGCATTCTCTATGGTAGGATGATGATGGATCATGGTTTGGATCTGTTCGGGTTTGGGCGAGGTAAAGGGGTGATGACGGGCTACCCAACGATTCCCCTCTTCATCGTATTCAAATAATGGAAAGTCAAGGACCCAACATAATTTATATTCATTGGGGTTACGAAGTCCCAGCCGCTCTCCCATTTCGAGACGAAGCTCACTCATGGCCTTGCGTGTACGCTCTTCTTTGCCGGCTAGCAATAAGACGAGATCTCCCGGCTGCGCTCCAGCGGCCTTTGCCAGGGCTAGTAATCTCTCTGGCGAGTAGAATTTATCGATACTGCTTTTACAGGTACCATCTGCTTGATATTTGATAAAGGCCATGCCTTTCATTCCCAATTGTGGGCGTTGTACCCACTGCGTCAGCTCATCGGTTTGTTTGCGCGAATACTCGGCGGCACCGGGTATCGCGATCGCCAGCACGGTTTCGGCTGCATCAAATATTGCAAACTGGGCGCCTTCGATAAGGGGCCGCTGATCCGATCGGTCCGTAAAGACTGTGTCGGGTTTTTTCAGATTTAGCAAGGGCATGGCAAAACGGATATCGGGTTTATCATTGCCATAGGTCCACATGGCCTCTTCCCAGCTAAGACGAGTAATAGGATCGCTATAGTCGAGCTGCTTAACTTCTTTAAAAATAAAGCGGATCATACCTTCGAACATGCTGAGAATATCGTCTTGCTCCACAAAGGACATTTCGCAGTCGATCTGGGTAAATTCTGGTTGACGGTCTGCCCGTAAGTCTTCGTCACGAAAACATTTTACGATCTGATAATAGCGGTCGTATCCACTTACCATCAACAATTGTTTGAAGGTTTGGGGCGATTGGGGCAGGGCATAGAACTGGCCTGGGTTCATACGCGAGGGCACGACAAAATCGCGCGCTCCCTCTGGTGTAGATTTGATCAAAAAAGGTGTTTCTATGTCCATGAACCCTTGTTGATGTAAATAGGTTCGCGCGGCCCGATTTACCGCGTAGCGCAATTCGAGATTGCGCCGTACGGAGGATCTTCTCAGGTCTAAAAAGCGGTATTTCATACGCAGGTCGTCCCCACCATCAGTGTCGTCCTGTATGGTAAAGGGCGGAACGGCTGCTTTATTGAGGATGCTAAACGAGAGGATATCGATTTCGATTTCGCCGGTGGGCAGTTGTGGGTTTTTATTGCTGCGTTCAATTACTTTCCCGGTAACCTGCACTACGAATTCACGACCAAGTGGGGTCGATTCCAATTGTGCGTTAATCTGTTCTCCAAAGAGCAGTTGCGTTATTCCATAGCGATCGCGCAGGTCTACGAAGGTGATCGCACCATATTTGCGAATGGTCTGTACCCATCCAGCCAGTTGTACTTGCTTGCCGATATCTTGTTTGCGTAATTCTCCACAGGTATTCGTTCTATACATATGCTAAGACTTAGGGAAATGATCAAAGAGTAGTTGTTCTTTTTTTATGGATCTCGTTAGGTCGTTGAATCAGGTAATAGTTAAGTAAGATCAATGAGCCGATGGCAAAGGGGATCAATGACAGTTGCTTTCCGGTCAACAGGTCAAAATAGATCGTTTCGTCCCTTTCAATGAATTCCATGATCATCCAGGTGCTATTGGCACAGATCCAAAAAGTGACAGCCAGGTTATGAGCTAATTCAGAGGCAATATGGCGGGTGCGCCAAGAAATAAAAATGGCTACGAATAAGGTTGGAACGATCATGCCGATACCCAAAAAGGACCATCCCAGACACCAACTGATGTCTTTTATGATCCAAAAGACTATATGCAGATTCTCCATTTTACGATACTTGGCGGGTATCGAGTAGAGCTCATCTGATGATTCGGGGAGGATATCGGACATAGTAGGCGAAAGGTAAGAAAGTTGTGAAAAAAAATGCGGTCAATTTATGTTGAATCGACCCAAGTCGGCTTCCGGATGCAGGGGAGCGTCGTAAAGGAGGTGTTGCACCAGCTGTCGGGCAAAATAAGGGGCCAAGGAGCAACCCTTTGTGCCCATTCCGCCGAGCAATCCGATCCGGGGTTCTTGAGGATGTTTTCCGACAAAGGGGCGTCTCTCTTTAGAACCCGGTCGTATGGCCCCCCAGTGATCTGCAATGGTAAAGGGGATCTTAAGCCAATGTTGTAAGGTCTGCTCGGTAGTAGTCTTAAACGCTTCACTGGGTTGCGCATCGGTGAAGCTCCACTCATAGCTGGAGCCGACCCACCAGTGGTCAGCTCTTTTTAGGGGGATCATGGTAAGCGGGCCTTTAAAAATATGAGTAGCCGGTAATCCGGGTGCATGAACGATAAGGGCCTCCCCCTTAACCGGGGCCACGGGCAGATGGCTAAAGAGGGGATTGTCATGTAATCCGATGCCATCACAAAAGAGCAATTGATCGAATTCGATATCCTCGAAGCGAAATCCGTCACTTCTTTTTTTCAATGCCTGGTAATTGAATTTCTTCTCCAGTAATCGACCTTCATTGCGTAGTTTATTTTTGTAGGCAGGCAAAAGTACGTCCAGCGCAATCTGATAACTTTTTTTGATCAGCCCGATCCCCAAAAGTGGATCAAAAAAGCGAGCGCTATCGGGCGCCGTAGTTGGGCAGTGTAAATAGTCTTGCTGTTCTGTGGCTCGTGCGGTAAAGATGCTAGCGCTATCTGGGTGAGAAAAGAATTGTAGGATGCTTCGCTCTTCTATCAGTTGAGGAAAAGGGGAATACTGCTCAGAATAAAGCCGTTGCCCCATCTCGTTATAATGCAACTGGGCAAAGGGCATTAGTTCATCGATAAGCCAGGTGGTAACCAGCCTTCTGCCTGTAACCGGATTGATCAATCCCCCTGCCATTAGCGAGGCATTGGGAAGATGGCCTGGATCGAGTACGATGAAATCTCTTTTTTCTTGCTCCAGAAAATAGCTGAGCCAGGTTCCACAAAGCCCCTGGCCGACGAGCAGAAATTCTGTTTTCATACAATAAAGGTAAGAAGCGATGTACGTAAGGTTAGTCGATCTCGATTCTGTTGCTTGTGGTTGTCATCTGTCGCTGCAAGAACTTCCCAAAAAACATCCTGCTGGCCGGAAGTAGAAATTGACCTGGGTAGTGTGCTTGAAAGTAGTAGTCAAATTGATACGTGCCAGGCGTAAGGCCGTAAAAAGTAGTAATGATCGCCGTGTCGCTTAGGGTCTGACGTTGGCGAAGCGTAGAATTTCCTTTTTTATGTAACGATACAGGTCCAGTGGGTTGTAGTCCGGCCGAAAAAGGAATTTCCAAACGACAACTATCATGTGTCTTTCCCAAGCTAAGCTTAAAGCGAACGATAATGGATTGTCCGAGGGGTTGTGTTGCAAAAGGAGTTATTGTTTTCTCCTGTGCTTTTTCTTTGATGGTATTATGGCTTAGTAAGTGTCTCCCAAATTTAGCTCCTGCGACCTGGTCAACATCTATTATTGGTTCCTCTTCATTGGAGGGGAGAACTAAAAAAGAGCCATTGATAACTTGCCGGGTCGAATCTGACCGCAACGTAAGCTGCCAGTCTATCTTTCCGCTGAAAAGATGGGGTATCGTTACAGGAAAGCGAACAAAAGAGCGTTCTTCCGGGGCTAGTGTAAAATATTGATTTGCCAATTGGTTATAGAACCATCCGTCGACCGGTTGTTTCTTTAGGGCGTCAAAAAGTTCCAGTTGTAAATTGCCGGTTTGTTCTCGATCTCCGGCATTGAATAATTCAAACTGGATCTTTGGCTGATCTCCCTGATAAAAAAAAGCAGGAAACTGAGCCTTGGCCTGTATCAAAGGCTGTGCATGGGCAAGAGAAAAAAATACGGCTATCGCCCAAAAGCCCAATAAAGAAAAAAGGCGCATTTATTTTTTTAAGACTTCGGCCATCTTCTTACCGATATCGGCCGGACTGCTAACCACATGTATACCGCAGTCACTCATGATCTTCATTTTGGCAGCAGCCGTATCGTCGGCACCGCCCACGATGGCGCCGGCATGGCCCATTCGTCTACCGGGAGGGGCCGTCTGTCCGGCTATGAATCCTACTACGGGTTTTTTATTGCCATTAGCTTTTATCCAATGGGCCGCCTCGGCTTCCATGCCACCTCCGATCTCTCCGATCATTACAATTGCATCGGTATCGGGGTCTTGCATAAAGAGCTCAATGGCCTCTTTTGTGGTCGTGCCAATAATCGGATCTCCGCCAATGCCCACCGCAGTAGAAATGCCCAAACCGGCCTTGGCCACCTGATCGGCGGCTTCGTAAGTAAGGGTGCCCGATTTGGAGACAATGCCCACCCGTCCTTTTACAAAGACAAAACCAGGCATGATACCAACTTTACATTCGTTTGCCGTGATGACCCCCGGGCAGTTGGGCCCGATGAGGCGGGTGTTCTTACCTAGCAAATAATTTTTTACCCTGACCATATCCTGGACAGGAATACCCTCTGTGATACAGACTACCAGCGCTATGCCAGCCTCCGCAGCTTCCATTATGGCATCAGCGGCAAAAGCAGGGGGTACGAAAATGATGCTCACATCGGCTCCTGTTGTTTTAACGGCATCTGCTACGGTATTAAAGACAGGGCGATCCAGATGCTTCGTGCCGCCTTTTCCGGGAGTCACACCACCTACCAGCTGGGTGCCGTATTCGATCATTTGAGAGGCATGAAAACTACCTTCGGTGCCGGTGAATCCCTGCACGATCACTTTAGAATTTTTCTTGATAAGAATGCTCATAAATCAGCTGCTTAAAAGTTGGCGCAAAGGTAGGGATTTGTACAGATCAAGGCTTGGTCATATCATCCATATTACGAACATTGGGAATCTTTCCGGTTTGTTCCAGCATGCGCATATCCTTTGCATCTTTCAGGAACTCGGAGGCAAAAATGAAGTCGTTCAGTAATTTATTATTACTGAAAATGATATCCTGACGGGTGCCTTCCCACTCTTTTTTCCCTTGGTACATGTACAAAATGTAATCGCCAGTCTCCATCACGCTATTCATGTCGTGGGTATTCACCACCGTCGTGATATTGAATTCTACGGTCAGCTCCTTGATCAATTTATCGATAACGAGCGAGGTTTGCGGATCAAGACCCGAGTTGGGTTCATCGCAAAAAAGATATTTGGGGTTCAATACCACCGCCCGGGCTAATGCCACTCTTTTTTTCATCCCTCCGCTCAGCTCGGCCGGAAATTTATGGTTGACATCTTTTAGACTCACGCGCTCTAGCACCTCGTTGACTCTTTTTAATTTTTGGGCCGAGGAATCTTTGGTGAACATATCGAGAGGGAACATGATATTCTGCTCTACTGAGAGCGAGTCAAATAACGCTGAACCCTGAAAAAGCATTCCGATCTCTTTTCGAATGGCGGTACGCTGTTCATGTCGCATTGAAAAGAAATTCTCTCCCTGATAAAAGATCTCGCCCTGATCCGGTGTCAATAATCCCACCATGCATTTCATCAGGACGGTCTTTCCACTTCCACTGGCTCCAATGATCAGATTGCATTGCCCTGGTTTCATTTGAGCGCTTACATTCTCGATAACAACCTTATCGCCAAATTTCTTTTGTATGTTCTTTACCTCGATCATGTATTCATTAGAGTAAGAGGGCTGACAAAATGTAATCAGCAAATAGGATCAGGATGCAGCTAACGACCACGGCCTTGGTGCTGGCCCTGCCGATCTCGAGAGCACCGCCTCGTACATAGTATCCATAGAAGGCGGGGACACTAGAGATGATAAACGAGAAGACATAGCCCTTTGTTAAGGCAAAGAAAACATTATAGGGTAAGAAGTCGTCAGCCAGACCTTTGTCAAAAATAGTAGGGGAGATAATGCCAGCGGCTGTACCGGCCAGCCGACCACCCCAGATCCCTAAGGCCATTGCGATGATCACCAGTAAAGGAATCATCAGCATGGCTGCAGCGATCTTTGGCAAGATCAAATAAGTCTTTGTATTGACGCCCATGATCTCAAGAGCGTCAATCTGCTCACTTACACGCATATTGCCCAGCTCACTGGCAATCCGGCTGCCGGCCACTCCGGCCAATACGATACAAACCAGTGTTGGTGCGAATTCAAGGATTACGGTATCTCGTACGATCTGGGCAATGGTGGTGAGCGGCACCAGTGGACTCACCAACTGGTAGGCTGTTTGTATGGTAGATACCGCTCCGATAAATACGGATATGATCGCTACGATACCCAACGATCCGAACCCGATCTCCATGCATTGGTGCATCAACTCCTTCCAATACATACTAACCTTCTCAGGACGCTTGAACATCCCCTTCAGCATCAACAGAAATCTCCCTATGTCACTTAGCAAACTCATGCTTAGGCGCCATTTTTATTACTGCGAAAACGTTTCCACCAGCGAGATTGCTTAACGATCTCCTGGGTAGGTGTTTGGGTTTTTGATTTTTGCTGCGCGTCTACCACGGCAATCACCGCCATGTTGATGATGCTGCGAATGGAGCTGCCTAGCTGTAAGATGTGTACTGGTTTTTTCAGGCCCAATAAGATGGGGCCTACCGCATCGGCGGTATCCAATTCCTTCATCAGGTTATAGGCAATATTGCCGGCGGCGAGGTTAGGGAATATCAGTACGTTAACATCTTTGTCTGCCAATTCGCAAAAAGGATAATTTTCTTGCATCAACTCTTTATTGAAGGCTACACTCGCTTGCATCTCGCCGTCTACGATCAGGGTGGGGTTCTTTTCTTTGATGAGGGCGCGGGCACGGGCCACTGTCCTGGCTTCGGGAGAATCACTACTTCCGAAATTAGAGTAGCTGAGCATGGCGATCCGTGGAGTGATATTGAAATGTCTGACCTCCTTGGCAGCCAAGAGTGTTATTTCTGCCAATTCCTCTGCTGTTGGATTAAAATTAACGGTGGTGTCGGCCAGGAACAAAGGCCCCTTCTTGGTCAGCATCATATACATCCCGGCGATCTTGCTGACACCTTCTTCCATACCAATAACTTGTATGGCGGGTCGAATGGTATCGGGATAATTTTTTGTGAGACCCGAGATCATGGCATCGGCCTCTCCGCATTCGACCATCATACAGCCAAAGTGATTTCGATCTTTCATCACCTTTCTGGCTTCATAGGCATTATATCCTTTGCGACTACGCTTCGCTAAAAAAAGATCGCCGTACTGATTTCTTTTTTCTTCCATCTTATCGCTACGGGGGTCATAGATCGGCAGTCCCTCCAGATCGACTCCATTCTCTTCGGCGATCATTTTTATCTTTTCTTCATTACCGAGTAAGATCGGAAATCCGATGCCCTCGTCAAAGACCAGTTGTGCGGCTTTTAGTACTTTGATATTGTCCGCTTCTGCGAACACAATGCGTTTAGGGTCTCTTCTGGCCTTATTACCGATTGCGCGCATCACTTGGTTATCGAGCCCCAGGCGTTTATTTAGGTCGGTGGTGTATTGCTCCCAATCCTTGATAGGAAATTGTGCAACGCCGCTTTCCATGGCCGCTTTGGCGACGGCGGGTGCAACAGTAGCCAACAAGCGAGGGTCGAGCGGTTTAGGGATGATATAATTGGGACCAAAACTGATGGTGGCTTCGTTGTAAGCCATATTCACAATATCTGGAACCGGTGTTTTGGTGAGCTCAGCCAGGGCTTTTACTGCGGCCAGCTTCATGGCTTCGTTGATCTGCCGGGCTCTTACATCAAGGGCGCCTCTAAAGATATAGGGGAACCCCAACACATTATTTACCTGGTTGGGATAATCGCTTCTGCCCGTGGCCATGATGATATCCTTTCTGGCTTCGATGGCTTCTTCCCAGCTGATCTCGGGATCGGGGTTCGCCATCGCAAAAACGATCGGATTTTTTGCCATGCTTTTGACCATGTCTTTATTCAAGATGCCTCCCTTGCTCAGCCCGATAAATACATCGGCATCTTTCATCGCCTCTGCCAGGCTCATGTTCTTGCCTTTGGCAACGAATTCTTTTTTTAGTTCGTCCAGATCGGTACGGCTCTCATGCACCAGTCCTTTGCTATCGTATACCCAAAAATTTTCTTTGCGGGCTCCCAGTGCCACATATAGTTTCATGCAGGCTACCGCTGCCGCCCCGGCACCACTTACCACAAAGCGAAGTTTGTCTATCTTTTTTTTCTGTAATTCGCAGGCGTTGAGCAAAGCCGCAGCACTGATGATGGCTGTTCCATGTTGGTCGTCGTGCATCAGCGGAATGCTCATTTCTTCTTTCAGCCGCTTTTCGATGTAAAAACACTCGGGGGCCTTGATATCTTCGAGATTAATTCCCCCAAACGTGGGTTCAAGGGATTTCACGATCTCTACAAATTTCTCAGGATCTTGCTCGTTGATCTCAATATCAAAAACGTCGATGTCGGCGAAAATCTTGAACAGCACGCCCTTTCCTTCCATGACGGGTTTGCTGGCCTCGGGTCCGATATCACCCAGCCCTAATACGGCCGTTCCGTTACTGATCACCGCTACCAAGTTTCCCTTAGCGGTGTATTTGTAAACATTTTCTTTATTGGCTGCTATTTCCAAGCAGGGTTCGGCTACTCCGGGAGAGTAGGCCAGAGAGAGGTCTCTTTGTGTTTTTGCTTCTTTAGTGGGAATTACTTCAATTTTTCCGGGGCGTCCTTTGGCGTGATATTCCAGTGCCTGTTGTTTGCGTAGGTCGTGCTGCATAATTTGGTGTTAAGTTACTCCAATACGATACGGCTGAAATGGCCTGCAAGGTACGATAAAAACAGGGGCGAGTTCCTATTCTGGTCTTTCTGCGATTCAGGGCTCTATGCAGGCTCCCAGCCAGGCCATCATCGCCGCACCAGGGGCCAGCGCGTCCTCATCGACCTGAAACCGCGAGGTGTGCACCCCATGCGTTATGCCCAGGGAACGATTCATAACACCCAGCCTGAAAAAGCAACCGGGGATGCGTTGCGCATAAAAGCCAAAGTCTTCGGCTCCCATACGAACTTCCGTTTCGCTGATATTTTTTTCTCCGGCTAATTGCACGGCTAAGGGTACGACCTGCTGATGCAGTTTCTCATCATTGTGTACACAAGGATATCCAATATCAATATGCAGTATGGCCTCTGCGCCCATGGAGGCGGCCACCTGATGGGTTACTTGATGTATCAATTGGTGGGCCTTATATCGCCACTCTTCATCCATGGCCCTGAACGTACCCATTAGCTCTACTTTATCGGGAATCACATTAGTGGTGTTACCTCCCTGTATCGACGTGATAGATAAAACAGAGGGGTTGAAGGGATCGTTATGACGGCTGATCAGCTGTTGAAGGGCTGTTATCAAATGCGCGCTGATCAAAATGGGGTCGGTTGCTAAGTGGGGTGATGCGGCATGTCCCCCTTTTCCTTTGATGGTAATATAGAGCTCGTCGGCACTGGCCATTACTTTGCCTGCTCGAAATGAAAATTTTCCCGTCTCCAAAACGGTGCTGACATGCAGGGCTACGATGGCTTGGGGTGTTGGGGAATCTAGTACACCTTCTTTGATCAGTAAGGAGGCGCCACCCGGATTTTTTTCTTCGCCGGGCTGAAAGATCAGTTTGACGGTGCCTTCCCACTGCGAGCGGGTCTCTTGTAAGATACGCGCAGCCCCTAAAAGGCAACTGGTATGCACATCGTGTCCGCAGGCATGCATGATACCTTCTTTGGTCGAGCGATAGGGTAAGTCATTTTCTTCTTGAATGGGAAGGGCGTCCATATCGGCTCGGAGGGCGATCAGTTTTTTTTGCGGATTTTTTCCTTGTATATATCCTATCACGCCGGTAGTGGCCAGTGTTTGGGTAGCGATGCCAAAAGAATGTAAAGTAGCTTTCACAAAGGCAGCTGTTTCAAATTCTTGATAGCTTAACTCCGGATGGGCATGCAATTGCCTTCTATATGCGATTATGTCTGCTGCAAATTGTTGGGCTAATTGCAAAAATTGATCTTGCATAGGGCAAAAATAAGGGAAGCAGCGAAGGGAAGTAATCAATTTTGAGAGGTGGGATCCTCTTCGGCCGATCCTCTGAGTTTGACCTCAATGATATCATTGATAATAAAAACTCCTTTTGGAAAGAGTAACTCAAGTCTACGCTGGTAGGCTTCGGCTTCTTTTCGGTCTTTGAAGTTTCCGGCCTTAACACGATAATAAGGCGATTGGTGAAAGAGATAGGCCTTGAGCTCCGGAAAATAAGTATAGACCTTTGTCTTGGCTGCCAGGGCCTCCTCGCGCAATGTAGTGCTGATCACCAGCAGCCTAAAGCCTTTGTCTTGTCGTCTACTTTGTCGGCTGGTCTCTTCATTGACCTGGATCTGTTTAGTGATCAGCCAATCGAGCCGAGGATCTTTTTGGACCCTCACCTTGCCATTCTCCAGGGGTCTAATAAATAAACTGTCCTGTGCCATCAGGGGCTGCTTGCTCCAGGAAACCAGTCCGACGAATACGATCAAAAAAAAGCGCCGCATCTGGCAAAGGTAGTTGACCATTTTCGTTTCCCCATCAGTAAGAAGATCCAGATCCTGCTATTTGCTGGATCGGATGCCAAGTGGTCTTTATTTCCTGCAGGTCAGTGATCCGATAGGGCGATTGTACGGCTGTATCGTGCCAGTTGATAACGGGCCAATGGATAACGCGTTTTAGATTGCCTGTAGCTTTTTTTCTGAGATCTGAAAGCAGGGACGGGTCCTTCTCGGAATGTACGATCGCATTTACGTCTTTGTGTTCTGCCAGCCAGGGCATTAACTCTGCCTGGTTTCCCGTAAGTATATTGACCACGCCCCCTGGAACATCTGAACTGTTGAGCACTTCGGCTAAACTAATAGCGGCTAGTGCCTTGGGTTGATGGGCCATTACTATAGCTGTATTGCCCCCGGCGATACATGGGGCCAGTACGCTGACGAGTCCCAGCAGCGGACTTTCGGGGGCAAAGAGCACCACCACGCCCATGGGCTCACAAACCGAAAAATTATAATGATTCGAGGCTACCGGATTGACCGTACTGAACAGCGCCTGGTATTTATCGCACCACCCTGCATAATGGATCAGTCTGTCAATGGCTCCCACTGTTTCTTGCTGTGCGGCACTACGGGACATTCCTTGTGCGCATAACTCGGCTATAAACTGATCTTTCCTGCTCTCCAGTATTTCCGCTATGCGGTAAAGGATCTGTCCCCTGTTATACGCGGCGCGTAAACTCCAGTTTCCCAAGGCAGCTCTTGCTGCACCGATCGCTTCGCGACAATCTTTTCTGGAAGCAAGACATAGGTTGGCGATCTTGTTACCCTTTGCATCGAGTGCCGCATAATATCTGCCGGATTCAGTTCTGGGGAACTGCCCCCCAATGTAAAGTTTATAGGTTTTTAATACCGCAATTCTATCGTTTGCTTTTTTCATGCTCGTGGGTTAAAAGGTTAGATAAGGATATAAGCCATGCCAACCGCCCTCTCTTCCATATCCGCTTTCTTTGTAGCCCCCGAATGGCGAAGCCGGATCGAACAAGTTGTAGGCATTGGCCCATACGACACCCGCTTTGAGTCGTCTGCTCATATTGAAAATGCGAGAGCCCTTATCGGTCCATACGCCGGCGCTGAGTCCATAGGGAGTATTGTTTGCCTTTTCGATCACTTCGTCTTCGGTGCGAAAAGTAAGAATGGCCAACACGGGTCCAAAGATTTCTTCTTGTGCCAGCCGGCTGCTTTGTGCCACTTTAGTAAAGAGAGTGGGGCGACAAAAAAATCCTTTTTGGGGAAGGCGAGCATCGGATTCGTAATGTAGTGCTCCTTCTTTTTTCCCAAGCCGAATGTATTGATTGATCTTGTCGAGTTGCGCTGCCGAATTGATGGCACCGATATCAGTATTTTTATCCATAGGGTCTCCTACCAGCAAGGTGGCCATTCGGTCTTTAAGTTTTTGAATAAAGACCGATGCGATCGATTCTTGAACATATAATCGAGAGCCGGCACAACAGACATGGCCTTGGTTAAAGAAAATGCCGTTTACCACGCCCTCCACTGCTTGATCGATGGGAGCATCGCTAAATACGATATTGGCAGCCTTGCCTCCTAATTCGAGCGTCAGCTTTTTGGTGCTGGCTGCGGTCTCTTGTTGTATCCATTTTCCCACGGCAGTCGACCCTGTAAAGGCGATCTTGTTGATATTCGGGTGACGAACCAGCGCACTTCCTGTTTCGCCGGCACCGGTCAATATATTGACCACGCCCGGAGGGAGATCGGCTTCTTGTATGATGGAGGCTAGTTTAAGGGTAGTAAGTGAAGTGGTTTCGGCCGGTTTTAATACCACGGTGTTTCCGGTGGCCAGAGCAGGAGCCAATTTCCAAGCGGCCATTAGCAATGGAAAATTCCAGGGAGTAATTTGAGCCGCTACCCCCAGGGGTTTTGCGGACCTGTTGGGCAATGCGTATTCCAGTTTATCGGCCCATCCTGCGTAGTAGAAAAAATGATGACATGCCAATGGAATATCAATGTCACGACTTTCTCGAATGGGTTTTCCGCCATCGAGTGTCTCCATTACACTCAATTCACGGGCCTGTTCTTGCATTAGCCGGGCGATCCTGAAAATATATTTTCCTCTCTCTTTGCCTGACATTTTTTTCCAATACTTGTCAAATCCCTTTTTGGCGGCGGCTACGGCCTTGTCCACATCCTGTTCTGTGGCAACCGCGGCCCGATATAATTTTTTTTCTGTGGCAGGATTGATACTTTCCAAATACGTTCCCTTTTTGGGAGGCTGCCATTTTCCGTCAATGAACAGTTCGTATTGGTGTTGGATCTGCGCCGAAGCTGACGATTCAGGTGCGGGTGCATATTTCCAGCCGGCACCAAGTCGCAGGGGTTTGATAGTTGATTTATTTTTTGTTGCCATGGTTTGTATTAATCTACACTGAAATAATGAGGGGCTTGATAACAGCCCTCTTTTTCTTTTGCAATTTGCATCAGCACGTTATTGGCCAGACTACTGGCGCCAAAACGAAACCAATGGGGATGCATCCAGTCTGGTCCCAAGGTTTCATTGAGCATGACCAGATAGTGTAATGCTAGCTTCGAAGTAGAAATTCCACCGGCCGGTTTCATGCCTACTCTGTTTCCGGTCTTATAGTAATGATCCCTGATCGTCTCCAGCATCACCAGGGTTACGGGTAAAGTGGCGGCCGGTTGAATTTTTCCTGTTGAGGTCTTTATAAAATCAGCTCCTGCTGCAATGGCCAACTGGCTGGCTTTTCTTACATCGTCGAGTGAGCCTAGCTCGCCTGTTTCTAAGATCACCTTTAATCTTGCCTGTCCGCAAACTTCTTTTATGGCCGCGATCTCATCGAATACAAAAGCATATTCTCCTGCTAAAAAAGCGCCCCGACTGATTACCATATCAATCTCGTCGGCTCCTTCTTCGACGGCAAATTTTGTCTCAGCCAATTTAATGAAGCGGCTGCTTTGACCGGCTGGAAAGGCCGTGGCAACGGATGCTACTTTTACGGCTGAGCCCCCCAGTGCATTCTTTGCTGTTCGCACTTGCGAGGGATATACACAAATGGCCGCTACAGTCGGCAACCCCTCAAACGCATCATGTAAGTGAAGGGCTTTGTAGCAGAGCTGCTCAACCTTACCGGGGGTGTCCTTTCCTTCAAGGGTGGTGAGGTCGATCATACTGAGTGTCAGTAGTAATCCTTGCATCTTGCTATCTCCCTTGATGCTTCTTTTGGTAAACCGGGCTGCTCTTTCTTCGACGCCCGTTTGGTCAACAGGGGGTGCGGTCAAAAAAGAGGGGCTAAAGAGGGCGGGTCGAATGGGTTTTATAGAAGACATTGTTGGCTAAAAATAAAACTAATTAGTTATCATTGTTGCCCGATTGAGTTAACTTTCATAAAAATCCAACCATGGGCTCTATTAGAATTTTTTGCACCCTGCTGATCATTCTCAGCACCCGGCTGTTGATGGCACAAGCCACCTTTCCGGAAAATGGAGTGGCCGATCCGCGCGCTGGCTATTATGCCTTATTGCATGCCACCTTGGTAAAGGAGGCTGGTACCATCCTGACTGATGCTACGCTCGTTGTAAAAGATGGCCGTATTGTAGCGGTTGGCACGGGGTTGCCCGCTCCGGCAGGAGCCGTTCCCCTCGATTGTAAGGGAAAATTTATCTATCCTTCTTTTATTGACCTCTATGCTGACTATGGAATTCCCTCTGCTACGGCAGCAACTCGAGGTGGTGGCGGCGGATTTGATTTTTTGAGACCCTCTCAGCTCGAGTCTACCCAAAAAGGTCCCTACGGTTGGAACCAGGCCCTTCGCAGTGATGTGCAGGCGCACACACAATTTGCAGCCGACGATGCCAAAGCAAAGGCCCTTCGTGAGTTGGGATTTGGTGCTGTGCTCTCGCATGTGCGCGATGGGATCGCCCGTGGTACCGGTGTTGCCGTTACCCTGGCCAACGAAAAAGAAAATCTGATCATCATCAAAGAAAAAGCATCTGCACATTACTCCTTCAACAAGGGCAGCTCACAACAAAGCTATCCCAGTTCCATGATGGGGTCAATTGCTTTGCTGCGTCAAACTTTTCTGGATGCCCAATGGTACAAGACGCAACCTGCCGAGGAAGGTCTCAATCTTACCCTTAAGTCTTGGAACGAAAATCAATCTTTACCCCAGATCTTCGAGGCCGGTGACAAGTGGAATGTGCTGCGCGCCGACCGGATCGGTGATGAGTTCGGTGTTCAATATATCATCAAGGCCGGCCAAACCGAATACCAGCGTATTGCGGATATGAAAGCCACAAAGGCCTCCTTTATTCTGCCCCTTAATTTTCCTGCCGCTCAAGATGTAGAGGATCCCGCCGAGGCTCGCTTTGTGGCGCTAAACGATATGAAACATTGGGAGCTGGCCCCCACCGGACCCGCAGCCTTCGAAAAGGCGGGCATTCCCTTTTGTCTTACTACGGCAGACCTGAGCAACGTCTCTGCTTTTACCCGCAACTTGCAAAAGGCAAGAGAGTATGGGTTAAGTGATGCTGCTGCATTGGAAGCGCTTACCCGCACACCAGCCCGTATGCTGGGCATCGACGATAAAGTAGGAAGTCTCGAGGTGGGTAAACTGGCTAATTTTTTAGTGACCAATGGTCCACTCTTTAACGAGAAGACCTTGCTCTTGCAGAACTGGATACAAGGGATCAAGTACACCATTAAGGAAGATGCAGCAGCCGCCAATGGCTCATATCAGCTGATTGTAAATACAGCTTCTGGAAAAGAGACCTATCAACTCGAAATGAAATCGACCAGCAGTGCCACGGTGTATGCAAAAGATACCTTGTTATCGAAGTTTAGCTTCGATGGGAAGCAAGTCAAGATAAGTTTTGCACCGGCACCTGTTCGTCAACGTCCGGCCATGTCCGACAGCACAAGACGAAGTGGTGGTCCCGGTGGGGCGGCTCGTTTTATGGGGGCCATGGAACAACCCTTACCTGCTTCTGCTACACGATTGAGTGGAATTTCAAATGGTACCGAGTGGAACGGGGTCGGCACCGATTCGCTGGGCAATCCCTTGACCTGGACAGCTACGCTGGTCAAGTTAAGTTCGGCTCCTGCCATGGATTCTGCCAAGAAAAAAGAGATGCCCTTGCTTGGCAACGTCATTTACCCCTTTGTCGCCTTTGGTTGGGACCAGGGAAATCAACCTAAGTCGGAGACTATTCTTATCCGTAATGCCACTGTTTGGACCAATGAGAGCGAGGGCGTGCTCAAAGAAACAGATGTGCTGTTAAAAGGCGGTAAGATCGCCGCTGTTGGAAAGAATCTGGTGGATCCCACGGCCCGCGTGATCGATGGAACCGGAAAGCATGTTACGCCAGGTATTATCGATGAGCATTCGCATATCGCTGCTGCTTCTATCAATGAAGGTGGACAGTCCGTTACCAGCGAGGTACGCATTGCTGATAATCTAAACCCTGATGATATCAATATCTATCGTCAATTGAGCGGAGGGGTAACCACTTCGCATATTCTGCACGGTTCTGCCAATACGATTGGTGGACAGACTCAGTTGATCAAATTGCGCTGGGGCGCCGGAGACGAAGAACTTAAATTCAAGGGCTGGCCCGGTCAGATCAAATTTGCATTGGGAGAAAACGTAAAGCGCTCCTCTTCTCCATTGGGAAATAATCGCTACCCCGATACTCGTATGGGAGTAGAGCAGATCTTGGTCGATGCCTTTACCCGTGCAAAAGATTACCAGCGGGCCTGGGCTACGTATGAAACGAACAGAAAGGCTTTTGAAAGTGCCAAAAACAAAAAAGGACTTACAGCACCCTTGGCCCCGCGTCGCGATCTTGAGCTGGATGCCTTGGTAGAGATCCTGGAAAAAAAGCGATTTATTACCTGTCACTCTTATGTGCAGAGTGAGATCAATTCGGCCATGGAAGTTGCGAACCGAATGGGGTATACCGTCAATACGTTCACCCATATTTTGGAAGGGTATAAAGTAGCGGATAAGATGAAAGAGCACGGTTCTTTTGCCTCTACCTTCTCTGACTGGTGGGCCTACAAAATGGAGGTCGAAGATGCCATCCCTTATAACGCAGCTATTATGCAAAAGGTGGGTCTAACGGTGGCCATCAACAGCGATGATGCCGAAATGGCTCGACGTCTCAATCAAGAGGCTGCCAAGATCGTTAAGTATGGAGGAGTAACCGAAGAGCAAGCTTTAAAAATGGTAACACTCAATCCGGCCATTATGCTGCATGTCGATGATAAGGTAGGCAGTTTGCGGGTGGGAAAAGATGCTGATGTTGTCTTGTGGAGCGATCATCCGCTGAGTATTTATGCCAAGTCGCTTTACACTATCGTTGATGGAACGGTCTACTTTGACAGGGCCCACGATGAGCAGTTGCAGCAGCAAATAGAGGTCGAACGGTTACGACTGGTTCGTAAAATGAATGGCGAAAAGCGAGCGGGGGCGCCCACTATCCCTGCACAACCCAGCTACCAGTTGATGCACACCTGTCACGATCACGGCCATAGCCATGGTCTGTTGGTCATCGATAATGACGAAACTATCCAGAAATAAAAAAGAGATGCATATGCAAAAGATATTTTTAACCATCACCCTTGTTTTTTCATTAGCGGCCATACGTGCCCAAGAGACCGTATTGCCTGCCAAGGAGCAAAAAGGTTCCTATTATCTTACCAATGCCACCATTCATGTGGGTAACGGACAGGTAATCAGCAAAGGAACCATTAAAGTAACCAACGGTAAGATCGAGGCGGTCGGCAACAATATTTCCATACCCATTGAGGCCGCGGTCACCGACCTACAAGGACAAGATCTGTATCCGGGACTTATTTTGCCTAATAGCAGTTTGGGGCTGGTCGAGATCAGTGCAGTTCGTGCCACCCAAGATGTGCGCGAGATAGGGGAGTTGAATCCCAGCGTGCGCTCCATTGTGGCCTATAATTCAGATTCGAAAGTGATCAATACCCTTCGCTCCAATGGAATTTTACTGGCCAATGTAGTGCCGCAGGGCAATTTCGTGGCGGGTAGCTCTTCTGTCGTGCAATTGGATGCTTGGAATTGGGAGGATGCGGCGTATAGTACCGATGCGGGTATGCATGTTTATATGCCTGCTTTACTGCCTCGTCCGAGCATGGGTGGCAGGGGCGGTGGTTTTGGTGGCTTTGGTGGGGGACCCGCTGCCGGTGATCCTGTCAAAGAGGGACTCGAAAAGATCGAAGGACTGAAAACATTTTTCAGAGAGGCACGGGTATATCATCAGATCGCATCACCAGAAAAAACGAATCTTAAGTTCGAAGCCGTTCGGGCATTATTAGAAAAAAAGCAACGTCTTTATGTACATGCCAATACCGTGCGCCAGATCTTAGTAGCCTTAGATTTTGTGAAAGAATTTGATGTTGATATGGTGATCGTCGGAGGAAGTGAAAGCTACCAGGTGGCCGATCTGCTTCGCCAGCATCGCGTATCCGTCATATTGCAACAGCCTCACAGTTTGCCCACCGCCACCGATGATGATGTGGACCAGCCCTACAAGACCGCGGCCCAATTGCAAAAAGCAGGAGTACTCTTTGCTATTTCGGATGATGATTCACAGACTAGGGGTCGTAATCTGGCTTTCAATGCCGGCACGGCTGCTGCCTATGGACTTGGTAAAGAAGAAGCACTGGCTGCTATCACGCTCAATGCGGCCCGTATCATGGGCGTGGCTGATAAAACCGGTAGTATCGAAGTGGGCAAGGATGCCAACTTGGTAGTTAGCAATGGGGATCTACTCGATATGCGCAGCAGTAACGTTACCGCGGCCTACATTCAGGGAAGAAAGATCGACCTGACCGATAAGCATAAATTACTCAACGATCGTTTCGAGCAGAAATACGAGCTGAAAGGGAAGAAAGGGTTTTGATCCTTATTCCTTACCGTGACATTGTTTGAATTTCTTACCGCTTCCGCAGGGGCAAGGATCGTTTCGTCCAATACGCGGTCCTGCCGTAACAGGAGCCGGTCGGTCGTTTTCATTGGCTGCATAATCTTCTCCCGCCCGGTCCACCTCTTCTTTATTGGCCCGCATACGACTCATATCAGTGCGTTGCTGTCTGCCTTCGCGCAGCGGTGTTTCAGCCGCTTGCTGCGGTAAGGCAGCCCTACATAAGAAGTCTACGATATTCTTATTTAGCTCGCCCGTCATGTTTCGGAAAAGCTGATAGGCTTCCATTTTATAGATCACCAATGGGTCTTTCTGCTCTAAGTAAGCCGTTTGTACACTTTGTTTCAGATCGTCCATAGCACGCAGGTGCTCTTTCCAAGACTCATCAATAACGGCCAGCGTTACGGTCTTCTCCAAGGATTGCCCCAGCTCGGCCCCTTCACTTTGAATATTCTTGTTCAGGTTAACCAGTACGTTGTACCCTTTTCGGCCATCCGAGAAAGGAACGACTACATTTTCGATCTGTTGGCCCTGTGTCAAACGAATATTCTTGAAGACGGGCACTGATTGTTGTTGCAACATTTTTTTATGCCCAGTGTACCGCTGGATCGCTTCGCGATAAAGGGTATCGCTCAATTGATTGATATCCTCTTTCAAAAAGGTCTGTTCGTTGATCGCGGTCTCCAAACCAAAGTTCATGATGCAAGCCATCTTGAATCCCTCATAGTCACTCTGTTCCCGGAAAGAGCCCACTAAGCCATCGGCGATCGAGGCAAAGGCCGTATCGATGTCCAGGGCCAGTCTTTCTCCGAACAAGGCATGATTTCTTCTCTTATATACCGCATTGCGCTGCATGTTCATTACATCATCATATTCCAGCAGGCGTTTACGAATTCCAAAATTATTCTCCTCTACCTTCTTTTGCGCTCGCTGAATACTGCTGCTGATCATGCTGTGTTGGATCACATCACCTTCTTTGTATCCAAGCTTATCCATCATGCCTGCAATTCTTTCGCTCCCGAACATACGCATCAGATCATCTTCTAGCGAAACATAAAATTGGCTACTACCCGGGTCGCCTTGACGCCCGGCACGACCTCTTAATTGCCTATCAACCCTTCGGCTTTCGTGTCTCTCCGTGCCGATAATGGCAAGACCGCCTGCCTCTTTTACACCCGGACCTAGTTTGATATCCGTTCCGCGGCCAGCCATGTTGGTAGCGATGGTAACGGCTCCGGCCAATCCGGCTTCAGCCACGACCTGTGCCTCTTTGGCATGTTGTTTTGCATTGAGTACATTATGCGGGATCTTCTTTTGTTGCAGCATTCTGCCAAGCAGTTCACTGACCTCTACCGAGGTTGTACCGACCAGACAAGGTCTGCCTGCGTTGCGCAACGCCTCTATCTCTTCTATTACGGCCTTATATTTCTCCCGCTTTGTTTTATAGACCAGGTCATCGCGATCTTGACGGATCATGTTGAGATGCGTAGGAATGCTCACTACGTCGAGTTTGTAAATGCTCCACAACTCGGCGGCCTCTGTTTCAGCCGTACCCGTCATGCCGCCCAGCTTATGATACATCCTGAAATAGTTCTGCAGGGTGATGGTAGCGTAAGTTTGGGTGGCCGCTTCGATCTTGACATTCTCCTTGGCTTCGAGTGCCTGGTGCAATCCATCACTATAGCGACGGCCCTCCATGATACGGCCGGTTTGTTCATCTACGATCTTGATGGCGCCATCGATGATCACATACTCAACGTCTTTTGCAAAAAGGGTATAGGCTTTTAGTAGTTGTTGTACGGTGTGAATTCGGTCGGCCTTTTGTGTGTATTCGTTGAGTAAGACCTCCTTTTGCTGTAGCATCACGTCGTTATCTACTCCACTTTTCTCTACTTCAGCCAGCTTTACCCCAATATCCGGCAACACAAAGAATTCAGGATCCTCTCCGCTGCGGGTAATGGCCGTAAGCCCTTTGTCTGTAAGATCTACCGAGTTGTTTTTTTCATCGATATGAAAGAGCAGCTCCTCATCCACCACATGCATCAAGCGTTGTTGATCCTGCAGATAATAATTCTCTGCCTTTTGCATCTTAACCTTGATACCCGGCTCGCTCATGTATTTGATGACCGGGCCGTATTTGGGCAGCCCACGGTGGGCTCGGAACAAAAAGAGGCCTCCCTCTTTGGGATCATCCTTTCCTTCAGCGATCAGTCGTTTGGCCTCATTGAGACAATGGCGAACGATCTTTTCTTGTTCAGCAACTAATTGTTGTATGCGAGGCTTATGAATATGATATTGTTGGTCTTCGCCCTTGGGGACAGGCCCCGAAATGATCAAGGGTGTTCTGGCATCATCGATCAACACGGAGTCTACCTCGTCGACCATGGCGAAATGATGTTTTCGCTGCACCATCTCTTGAGGGCTATGCACCATGTTATCACGCAGATAATCAAAACCAAATTCATTATTGGTGCCGTATGTAATATCAGCCAGATAAGCTTTTCTTCGCTCTTCGCTGTTGGGGGCATGTTTGTCGATGCAGTCCACGGTAATGCCCAGCCATTCAAAGAGGGTTCCGTTCCATTCTTGGTCTCTACGGGCCAGGTAGTCGTTGACCGTTACCAGGTGAACGCCCTCCGCTGGCAGCGCATTGAGATAAGCGGGTAGGGTAGAGACCAGTGTTTTTCCTTCTCCGGTAGCCATCTCGGCGATCTTTCCCTGGTGCAATACGATACCTCCGATCAATTGCACATCGTAGTGCATCATGTTCCAGGTAATGCCCACACCGGCTGCACTCCAACTATTTTTATAGACAGCTTCTTCTCCTTCAATGGTAATGTAATCTCTTTTTACGCTCAGATCACGGTCGAGTGGGGTGGCGGCAGAACGAAGTGTTGGATTTTCTTTGAAACGACGCGCTGCTTCCTTGACTACGGCAAATGCCTCAGGCAGCAGTTCGTTGAGTACCTGTTCGATCTGCTGATTTCTCTCTTTACGAAGTCGGTCCACCTCTTGGTAGATAGTATCCTTGCCGATCAGATCTTCGGAAGAAAGCTGTTCGGCTTGCTGGTTCTTGGCCTCGATCTCTTGGTCGATGGGTTGCAAATGGGTCTTGATCCGGGCTCTGAATTCAGCCGTCTTTCCCCGCAGCTCATCGTTACTCAAGAGTTGATAGCTGGCAAAAAAATGGTTGATCTTACCCACCAGTGGTTCGATCTTGCGGACGTCCTTTTCGGACTTGCTGCCGCCGAATAATTTTGAAAGGTACCCTAGCATAAGTGGGCAAAGATAAGCCAAAAAAAACCCATAACTTTGCAGCCCAAACAGACAACCATGGCAGGTCAGTTAAAGGAGGTTAGAAACCGGATCAAATCGGTGCAGAGTACCCAGCAAATTACCAAGGCAATGAAGATGGTGAGTGCAGCCAAATTAAGGCGCGCACAGGATGCCATTGTCCAGATGAGGCCCTATGCTCAGAAACTGCAAGACATGCTCAGCAATATCGTGAGCAATAGTGAAGCTGGCACCGAAATGACCCTGGCCGCGGAGCGCCCTATCGAAAAAGTGCTGCTGATCGTTATCAGCAGCGATCGGGGACTGGCCGGGGCCTTCAACACCAATGTGATCAAGTTGGCCAAAGCCACCATCGCCGAAAAGTATGCTGTCCCCTTTAGCAAAGGAAATGTGACCATTTGGAACATCGGCAAAAAGGCCTACGAAAACCTCACCAAGGCTTCTTACAAAACGGATGCAAGATTTAAGGATATTTTCTTGCAGCTTCGTTTCGAAAAAGTGCAAGAGGCTGCTGCCGCCGCAATGACGGCCTTTGCCAACAAGGAATTTGATGTCGTAGAGATCATCTACAGCCAATTCAAAAATGCGGCCACCCAGCGATTTGTGGTGGAGCGTTACCTGCCTATTCCCAAGGTCGAGAAAAAGGAGGGGGCTGTACAATCCGATTTCATTTATGACCCCGACAAAAGTTTGCTCGTGGCCGAATTGATGCCCAAGATCCTCAATACCCAGCTTTATAAGGCGGTGCTTGACTCCAATGCTTCAGAACATGGCGCTCGCATGACGGCCATGGACAAGGCCAGTGAGAATGCAAATGAGATGCTGCGAAATCTCAAGATCTCTTATAACCGCGCTCGCCAGGCAGCCATTACAACAGAGCTTACCGAGATCGTTAGCGGGGCCGCGGCGTTGCAGGGGTAATAGATTGTTAGGCAGGTCTATTTGGACCTCTGTTGGTCGCCTTGCCGGGATGTGAAGAACTTTGATGTATAGTTGACTTGTAATTAGTATTTTTCCGAACTTTTATAATTATGCCAGACGTTTCTACCATTGTTCCGCATATTGAGGCTCTCATCTTTGCCAGTGATAAACCGCTCTCTACTACAGAGCTCACCGAGTTGGTGAACAATGCACTTGGTTTTTTGGAAGATCGTATTGCTAACGATCAAACGGAGGCCGCTTTACAGGCAATCAGTGAGAAATATGCCAGCGAGTTCTACTCCTTCGAGGTAGTTCAAAGTGGAGGAGGATGGCAATTTCTTACCAAAAAGGAATTTCATAAGACCATCGCCCAGCTTAACGGTGATAAGTTTTTGAAGCGACTTTCTCCCGCTTCGCTGGAGACCTTGGCCATCATTGCCTATAAGCAACCGGTTACCAAAGGAGAGATAGAGGCCATCCGTGGGGTTAGCTCCGACTATGCCGTACAAAAATTGCTGGAAAAGGAGCTGATCGTGATCGCAGGCCGCAACGAGAAAATGCCCGGCCATCCCCTTGTATATGCTACCTCTCGAAATTTTATGGATTACTTTGGCATCAATTCCTCGGAAGATCTTCCTACCATCAAAGAGGTATTGGCCGAGCAACTGGTAGAGCCCACCTCGATTAAAGATTCGTTGCCCGAGCAAGAGGGCTGATCTTATTATCTTCGTTACATGTCAGTTTCAAGAGAACAGCTGGTTCGTGCGGCGGCCACCTTTGGTACGCCCCTGTATGTATATGATGCCGGCTCCATTACAGCGCAGTATCAGAAGCTAACGAAGGCCTTCTCTTCTATTAATGCCCGGTTTTTTTATGCCGCTAAGGCCCTTACCAATCAGGCGGTGCTAAAGCATATTGGATCGATGGGCTGTTCTATAGATTGTAGCTCGATCAATGAGGTAAAGTTGGCTATTCGAGCCGGTTTTACACCCGATAAAATTCTGTATACCTCCAACAGCGTTGCTTTCGCCGAGATCCAAGAGGCCGTATCGCTGGGGGTTTTCATTACCATTGATAGTCTTTCGAATCTTGATAAGTTTGCCCGCACGTATGGCAATCAATACCCTGTGGGAATAAGGTTGCGTCCAAACATAATGGCGGGGGGCAATGTAAAGATCTCCACGGGGCATGCCACAAGTAAGTTTGGAATCCCCATAGAGCAACTCAATCAGTTGGAAAAATTAGTGGCGTCGTACCAGCTGTCTGTTACCACACTGCACATACATACAGGTAGTGAGATCTCGGATGCCTCGGTATTTGCCCAAGGGCTGGCTTTTTTACTTGGTCTGGCCGAGCGTTTTTCGACCGTCTCCATTATAGACCTCGGAGGAGGATTCAAAGTGCCCTATCGGGATGAGGAGAAAGAAACCGATTTGCAAGAAGTGGCACAACAAGTTAAGATAGCCTTTGAAGCCTTTGAGAAAAAACATGGGCGCTCGCTGCAGGCTTGGTTTGAACCTGGGAAATTTCTGGTAGCCCAATCGGGGTACCTGCTGGCAACGGTAACCGTGCTCAAGCCTTCTGATACGATCTGTTTTGCAGGAGTAGACAGTGGTTTGAATCACCTGATCAGACCTATGTTTTATGAGGCCTATCATCCCATTAGTAACCTATCTAATCCCGACGGGAGTTTACACCGTTACCAGGTTACAGGTAATATTTGTGAGACAGACGATTTTGCCCTTGACCGAGAGCTTCCTGAAATTCGAGAAGGCGATATTCTCGCTATCCACCAGGCCGGCGCTTATGGCTTTGAAATGGCTTCCTCTTATAATGCAAGAGTGCGTCCGGCCGAGGTGTTAATTCAAAAGGGTGAGCAATATTTGATCAGACGAAGAGAGACCCTAGAGGACCTTTTATTGCAACAGATAATTTTGTAGTCTGCCATGGAAAATGAATTTCTAAAGATCGTCAATCATCCGCTACGATTCAGACTCTATTTACTTTGGAAACTTCCAGCTGCTTTTCTGTCGGGTTTGCGGGTCGAACCCACTACACTCGAGTCCAGTACCGTTCGCATCTCTTTGCACTGGCTATCTCAAAATCCTTTCCGCTCCATTTATTTTGCCTCATTAGCCATGGCAGCCGAAATGAGCACAGGCGTTTTGGCCATGGCGCGCATTTATAAAAAAAAGCCAGCCGTTTCTATGCTGGTGGTATCGATGGAGTCGCAGTTCTTTAAAAAGGCAACCGGCACAATACGATTTATTTGTAACGATGGTCCTTTGTTTGAGAAGACTGTCCATACCGCTATGGAAACGGGTGAGTCGGTCACCTTGGTGGCTACCTCTACTGGAACAAATAGTCATGGCGAGGTCGTAGCACGCTTTGTATTTACCTGGTCCTTTAGAAGAAAATAGTTAACTTACTGGTCTTACAATCAAAGTAGCATGAAGATCAGTTTTCACGGAGCGGCCCGCACTGTAACCGGTTCCAAGCATTTAGTAGAGTTGCCCGACGGTCGCAAGATCTTGCTTGACTGTGGTCTTTTTCAAGGATTAGGAAAAGATACCGATCGGCTCAATCGTGAATTTGGATTTGATCCTGCTGCGGTAGATGTATTATTACTCAGTCATGCGCATATCGATCATTGCGGTTTATTACCTAGATTGGTAGCAGAAGGTTTTAGAGGAAAGATCTGGTGCACGCCTGCCACCCGCGCCCTTGCTACCGTTTTGCTGGAAGACTCCGCCAAGATCCAGGCCGATGAGATCCGCTATGTTAACAAACGAAGAAAAATGCAAGGTCAGCCCTTGCTTCAGCCCTTGTATACACCGGAGGAAGCCAACGCCTGCTCGGTATTCTTTGAAGAGGCTGAGTATGATCTGTGGACAGAGGTGCTGCCCGGGGTCAAGGTACAGTTTACCGATGCCGGACATATTATCGGAAGTGCGGCCGTTCATATCCGCTTTGCTGTATCGGGCCAAACACAGCAGCTGACCTTTAGTGGAGACATTGGTCGCTATGGTGATGCGATCTTGCGATCGCCTGCTACTATCTCACAAGCCGATGTGATCATTTTGGAATCGACCTATGGTAATTCCTTACATCCGCTACATGTTACCACGCCCGACTTATTGTTGCAGCACATCGAGGAGACTTGTTTACAACGAAAAGGAAAGCTGGTCATTGCTGCATTTAGTGTTGGGCGCACCCAAGAATTACTTTATTTTTTGAACCAACTGGAGCTGGAAAATCGATTACCCTCCATCCCCATTTATTTGGATAGCCCCTTGAGTGTGGAGGCTACTGAGATCGTCAAGAGTTTTCCTGCTTATTTTAATAAGACCATTCAACAGGTCATGCAAAAGGATGCCGATCCGTTCGGCTTTCCTCAGTTAAAGTATATTCGCTCCGTAGAACAATCCAAGCAACTCAATTTTGATAATGGCCCAATGGTCATTATTGCCGCCAGTGGAATGGCGGATGCCGGACGTGTTAAACATCATATCAGCAATGCAGTAGAAAATAGCCGTAATCGTATCTTATTTACGGGGTATTGCGAACCCCGTTCATTGGGAGGGCGACTTCTTAGCGGTCAAAAAGAGGTGAGCATCTTTGGCGTGGCGCACGAGGTACATGCGACTATCGGACAGATCAGAAGTATGAGCGCGCATGGTGATTATGATGATCTCTGTCAATGGTTGGCACAGCAAGATCCCAAGCTAGTACGCGAATTATTTTTGGTCCATGGCGAGTATGAGGTGCAGCAAGATTTTCGCGACCGACTACTAAAAAAGGGATTTGATTCAGTACGTATACCAGAGATGCACAGCCTCTTTTCTGTGTAGAAAGCCGCCGCCACCCGTTGTATCGGTACCGTCAGTTTTTTTCGACCGTAATCAGTTTATCCGAGTTATACATGCTTTCTGGCGAGATGACAATTTCGTTGTAGGGGATTTTGCCTTTATATCGGCTCTGCATGATCGTTTTGACCTCTTTGCTGGTCAGATCGAAATCGGAGAGCTTTTTTAAATTCCCAATTTCAAGTTGCAAGGACTCTTTGTAGATCTTCCATACCAACTCGGAGCAATAGATCCTGTCGTTCGACCATTCAAAGTATTTGTCGTACGGCTTTCCGTTAAATTTTTCGCCTACCTTTTTCATGTTTGCGAGTACATCGGGTGTTAAAAGGGTGGCTGCGTTCTTTATCCTCTTTATCACATATTTTCCATTCAATCCACTATCTATCCAGCTTGACAATGGGGTTAGTCGTACGGTACCGCCTGCTTCGTATACGTAGAATCGGCCGCCTCTTTTGTAAATAATACCCATATGACTATACGTGGAATGGGTGGCCAGCTGAATCGCTTTACTTTGCCCGGACCTTGAGGTTTGGAAGATAATATCTCCCTCTTGTAGGTTGGTTGGCAGTATGCCTTCGCTATCGTGGTTCGTTGCGGAAAAAACAGAAAAAGAGGTTTGCCAAGAGCCCATCGTAAAAAGGCCAGCGAGCAATAATGGAACGGCCAGAAAGTAAAACAGTTTGTTGAGCATGTTTCTTTGGCCTGCTGTAGTAAGTTTCATTCTAAGCGTAAGAGGTTGATTTATAATCCTATTCGTTTTCAAAAGGTAAGCAAAAGTCGGTGAATGAACCAGTTTGTCTCTTAGGGTTATTCAGCGTCGTTTTTGCAGCAGTAGAATAGTGCTTAGTAAGGAGCATACAATAAAAAAGTACAGCCCAGCTTGCGGCTCGATTTTCAGTTGGATCTGGGCCTGTGTTGCCTTTTCTGAAGTGAATTTACTTGTCAGTTCTACCCATCCCAGTAAATAGGCCATCCCAACTAGGGTGTTTCCTGCTGCAAAAAGGCCGCCCCATTTATTTTTAAGATAGACCAGGATCAAACAAAAAATGGATAGTGAAAGCCCTAGCCAGCCGCCTTCTACAAAAGTGCCGCTATAGGATCCCTGAAGGGTAGAAGTTGGGGATCCTGAGATGTTTTTGGTAAAGTAAATGTGGAACCAGGGAAAAAAAATGGAACCTGCAGCCAATGCTACCACCAGGAGGACAATCAATTCTTTTTTTAGAAAACTAGCCCCTGCAGGTTCCTTTTTCATTTTGAATTTTCAGGAAAGGTTTTAAGGCTAATGGGGCCCCTCTTGGATTAGAAAGGTTAATAACCAACTATTTTCGAATTTCGATACTGTTTGTATATTTACTTTACTATAGGTTATTTTATTGGTTCTTTTACAGGTTATTTCCTATATTTCCGAGCATTAGATATCTCTGTCTAATAGGTTACTAACCGCTTAAATATATTGAAAATCATTTTTTTATATGGTAAAAATATATTTTATAGCTTCAATAGGCCTTTTTTTTACCTTTTTTGGATTTGCACAAGAAAAGGGTGATTCAGTTTTATCTATAAGGCGATCCCCTTTTTTTACGGATATAGTAAAAAGGGATTACCCCATACCTTGTTTGCAAGCAATCGGAGCGCACTCATATTTGCGGCTCAATTCAGAGTTTCTACGCACTATGCCCGTAGAATATTTGCCGACCAAAAAGGGGTTAATGTTGCATTTTGGCCGCAGCGGCAGACTATACCAGATGAAAGACAATGGGGACTCTCTTTTATATTTTGAAAGAGTGGATCGGACCATCAATCAGAACTATAATAACGGGTCTTCTCTATTTTATGCACAGGGGGATATATATGAATTGTCTGGCTACGGATTTTGGAAATCAAACGGCTTGTTACGACTGTACAATTCTACCGATAGGGAGTGGGATATTGTGCCCACCAATCGGGAAGTGCATGTGCCCCTTGTGGCCTCCAGTCGGAGTACTGCTTGGAGGGATACGGCAGGAAACTTTTTGTATGTCCCCTACCAGATCATTATAAACGATGGCATGTCCTCTTCGTGGAATGAAGCCACTATCGATCCAGTCTCTTATCGGCTCGATATTAAAACGAAGGAGTGGGAGGAGCTAGGTGAAATGACCAATTCGGCTTTAAAACTTTTTAAGGCGGCTAACTTTATTTGCTATCCTTCTGAGAATGGCTATTACCTGGCGATGACCAAGGGCGTCTATTTTGCTGACTTTACTTCCAATACCATTTCATTTTTGGAAGACCCACAGCTCGTGCAAACGCTACTACGGCTTCAGTCCAATTCACAAAGTTATTATTACAAGGGTTGGGTGTATAGCCTGAATAGCTCATCCTATAAGTATGATTCCATTCGGCTCGACCCCAAGCGATTTACCTCTACCGGCGAGGTTATTTGGGAGAAGCCTCGTTCTTTTGCCATATGGTTTTATGGGCTTTTTGTACTGCTCATGCTCGGCTTGTTTTTGCTTTATCGCCAGCGCAAGCGAAAAACAGTCAATAGCGTGATCCCCAGCTCTGGCACGGGAGGTGGCCAACTTCAGCCGTTCACGGAGACAGAACAATCACTTTTAAAGCTACTGCTTGGTCGGTCCGAAAAGGGGCTGACGGCCAACATTACCGATATCAACTATGTGTTGGGTCTTAAGGATAAATCTGCGGGTATGCAGAAGAAGGTCCGCAGCGATGTGATGAGTAACATCAATGAGAAATACGCATTCGTGACCCGTCAAAATGATCTCTTGGTACAAAGCATTCGTAGCGTGGCGGATAAGCGCTATTTTGAATATATGATCAACCCGGCTTGCAGGGAGAAATTACGCCAGCTACTGTCCTGATTCTCTTAAAAATCCTACCTTTGCGCCTCTCTGCACAAGAGTAGGCCGGGGTAGCTCAGCTGGTTAGAGCACAGGATTCATAACCCTGAGGTCGGCAGTTCAAGTCTGCTCCCCGGTACTGTTATTTTTGAAAATAATATCAAAGGCCCTGGATGTTGATCCGGGGCCTTTCAGATTATTTGTTGCCTATGATTAGTTGATGACAGATAGGTAAATCATTGTATTAAAATACGAAGGGGGCCTTTGTTTGTAGTTAGAGTATATATCCCTTTTGATAAATGATCTACAGCGATAGTATTGCGACCGGCATTCATCCAGCCTTGCCAAACGGTAGCCCCGGCCATATTGATCAGCCGTATTGTCTGCGCTTCTGCGATATAAACGTTTATCATATTGAACGCTGGATTAGGATATACCTGAATCTCAGGGCCCGGTTGACCAAACAATAGACTTACAATCTTGCTGAAGCTGAACTGACCATCCAGATCCCGCTGCTTGATGCGGTAATAATTGTATGCATTGCCCTTTAGGGGGTTGCCATGGGTGTAG